>Ga0256840_1000976_pt1 | contig 28011 bp, 35 predicted proteins | sample 355202metaG_FD_185969 | JGI IMG/M metagenome (GOLD analysis project Ga0256840, IMG submission 185969) | Hydrothermal vent microbial communities from Mid Atlantic Ridge, Atlantic Ocean - 355-202 | ecosystem: Environmental > Aquatic > Marine > Hydrothermal vents | place: Atlantic Ocean: Mid... | reverse complement strand
GTCCACTAGTCAGTTGAGTATAGTGCATTAGGTTTCTCATCTTTGGTCGGATTAAAAACCTATACTGTATCTCAGCTGGCTTTTTTCCGATAAAATGAATTGCACTTATTAGTTGAATCCAAGTTTTCAAATGTCATTCTAAAGTGTAAATTAAAACCCAGTTCTGCTTTCTCCCAAGGTAAACTAGTCATTGCTCTTATAGTTCTGTTTGGAGGGACCTGTTTAAAAAGAACATATGTACCTTCTGGATAGGCAAAATATCCCGTTTTCAACCATTCTTCTCTCGAAATATTGGCTGGGCGATGGCTAGTAAAACTTGGTCCACTAGCCTTAATATCAATCTTAGTGCCAGGAATATTGTCTAAATCACTTAATGTAATCCATACAATATATTTTTTGTTTGGCTCTAATTCAATATGTGGCACTTCAAAGTCAACCCAGCCAATTTTGAAGTTTTTAGAGACATTACTTGGGTTTGATACCCAGAGTTCAGATGGCGAAGGCCTATCACCTAACCATTCAGAGAGGCGAATTTGAAACTTAATTTTATCTCTTTTTTTGAAATCTTCATGTCCAAGAAAACTAATAAGGAAACCGAGCTTGAAGAGTATTGGTGTTGACACATTGGGAGAAAAAAGCTGCCCAATCGCGCTTGCCGTTCCTGGAAGACCATTACCATAGATAGAGTAACCTAGTGACTCCATACCTTGGATAGGTTTGATGGGTAATGTAGACTCTATCCTAGGAGGAGCTGGTAAAAATAAAATATATGTAGCTGATATAAGCAATGACAATAATATTAGACTGGGATAGAGCGGGGGTATTTTAAATTTCAAGTCATTTTTCCTTTAAAAATCAAGGGCCAACTTGATTTCAATGTGTTCCCATCAATAAACCTGCAACACTAAGACCCTCATCAATATCAGGCCAGTGAATACCTTCACCATCTCCGAGTAATTGCCAGTTTTCACGTTGAGATTTACTTGCTTGAGAAAGCCTAGGAAACCAAACTAAAGGCGCTGAAACGGTGCGCCCATCAACAAGGTCAATAATGATGGTGGCATCAGAGCATTGTATAGACTGAGCTTGTGGATGTAGCTCAACGGCTAAAGTAGTCATTCCATGTTCCCAAAAAAATATTCTTCTCGATAAAAATCAAATATCAAGTCGGCTGGCTCCTTGATATGCATGTATGATACACGATCATTGACCTTATTGGTTTCCCTCTGTATTACAAGGAAGGTTTTTATTTAAGGGGATCACAAGCTTTGGAAGTCTGGCCTCTATAGATGTTCTCAGGGCGAATTCACGCCAAAAAGGCCATACATTGTGAATAACATTATATTTTATAAACTCAGAAACAGCTGATTCTGACACATCAGCATTTATAACATAAAGTGCAATAAACGTTGCTTGTATCTCCGATAATTCTTCAAGGTGCTCAGTATTTTCAGTTACATACCTTGCGCCAAAATGGACTTTGGCCTTGATTAACTCTGGACCTTTAATTTCATTTTCGTCTTTCAATTCTAGGCGCTCGCCATCAATTTGAAGCTTATTTTGCTGAAACATTTTATCGGGGTAGTCATTTTCACTAATGTCTTGAGACCTAGTTACTTGTGATGAGTATAAGTATATATCCTGTAAATCAATAGCAGACATTGCTTCTTGAAGAAGTTGCTTATCCATAAATAATCTCTTCGGGGCTATCTATTGGATGAGATTCATATTTAGCTTGATTAGCTGCTTTAAAAGTTTCGTAAGGGATAACGTTATCCTCACTAACTAATGACATGTCTTTTATAGACACTCCTTTTTGAGAAGCTAGTTCTTTTAAAATACCTGGGTATTTGAGACATATTTTAATGAGATTATCCATGGAGAGGCTTTGGCTAACTTCAGATCTTTCATATTTAGAAAATGCATTACGACCACCCCCAAAAATTAATGATGCTTCTTCTTGAGTAATTCCTATTTTCTCACGTGCGGATTTAATTTCAACTGCGGTCATCAGTCCGTCGTGTGATTTTTTCGCATTGCGTGCTACAGCATCATTTTCTAGAATCTGAGATGTAGATATGAATTCTCTATGACATGAGTCACAGGTAGAATATTTAATTGTGATAGGAATATCAGTATTTTTGTATGATAGCAGTACCTCATCTTCTAAACGAGATAAAGATGTAGATTTACATACACTACAATTATCCATAATTCTTTCCTTTAAAATTTAGCTAGATAGATGAAAAGAGCCGAGCTCAAGTATTAACATCTCATCATTTAATCTAAGCTTTATATATAAATTATCTTCATTAGAATTTGTCGACTTTCTGAATAGACATTGGTATGCATCAAATATTTGACTTTCTCCATAGTGGTGAGTTTGATGAAAATCACTTTCCGTTAACTGCAAAAGACAATTTACAACATCCTCCAGACCATATTCTAGATTTTGAATGTCTACTTGTACTTTTCTACCATTATACTCAACTTTATTTAAGCGAGCCGCCTCGTGTACAAATGCAAGATTATATTTTGGCATGGTAGCACCTAACCATAATGGTTACAAGTTCTTTTTCAGTGCCATAGTGGGTTGAAAGAATTAATTTCGGCTGTGATGATTCATGGTGCATTTATTCGTCCCTGTACTATTTGACTCTTAATCCCACTTCAAAGCCCCACCAGTCTGATACTCAGTCACCTTAGTCTCAAAGAAATTCTTCTCTTTCTTCATATTCGCCTGCTCATCTAACCACGCCAATGTATTTTCTGCACCGGGGAAGGGCGCTGCAAAACCAAGCTGTTTAGCACGGCGATTAGCAATAAAGCGGAATTGAGCAATATGATCTTCTTTTGAATAGCCTAAGATTGGATCACGAAGGATATAGCTTGAGTAGATTTGTTCAGCTTCTTCGGCTTCTTCAAACATTTCTTGGATTTTGACGGGATCTATAACAATATTTTCTTCTTTAATGATTTGTTTGACTACACGAATACCAAATGAAGCATGTAATACTTCATCACGCATAATATATTGCAATTGTTCGGCAGTACCTTTCATCAAACCACGACGTTGTAGCGCAAAGATGGGGCTGAAACCATTATAGAACCAGCAGCCTTCAAATATGCCGCCAAAGAAGGCGTAGGCCATGACGAAGTTTTCTAATTCATCACGGTTGGTGAGGTCAATATCACTGCGTAAAATTGAATCTAGGCGGCGATTAGCCAGTTGAATCTTTTGATTGATTTCTGGCACTACGCGATAGCGATTGTAGATTTCGCTTTGATCTAGACCAATGGTTTCGATGCAATGTTGATAGGTCCATGTGTGCAGGGCTTCTTCATACACTTGGCGTGCTTGATAGATTTGCAGCTCGGGCGCAGTCATTTTTTCCATTACTGCTAGGCCGATATTTCGCATGGCTAGAATGTCAGATGTGGTTAGATATGACATGACATTGGTATAAACATGCTTTTCTTCTAGCGTCAGTTTATGGTTATAGTCATGAATATCCGCTGTCATATTGATATCGAGCGGTGTCCAATGGTTTTTATTGGCATTTAAGAAATATTCCCATGCCCACGGGTATTTGAACGGTGCTAGTTGGTTAACATCGGTCATGCCGTTGACAACACGTTTATCATCAGCATTAACCGGTGCAATATCCACAATCGGTAAGGGTTCAACGTCAGCTTTAACATTGGGCACGGCGCCTTGTTCGTTTGCCGCTGGTTTTGCTGGCGTTAAATCAGATTCTGACTCTGGTACCGCCTTAGCTGTTGATGCAAATGGATCATCCCAATCTAACATTATTGACATGCCTCGCAATCTGGTTCGAGAATGGAGCAGGCTTGAGGTGCTTCAACACCGCCACTTGCCGTAATATCATCTAGCGAATTGTTGACTACGGCGATAGTCGGCGCAGGCGATGAAGATGATGTTTTCTCAGCCGCTGTCGCGCCCATAGAGCGGAGGTAGTAGGTTGTTTTAAGACCACGTAACCACGCTAGTTTGTAGAGGTTATCCATCTTCTTACCTGATGGTTCAGCCATATATAAGTTGAGGCTTTGAGCTTGGTCTAACCATTTTTGACGACGTGATGCTGCTTCAATTAACCAACGTGCATCCATTTCAAAGGCGGTGACATACAGTTCTTTTAAATCTTGTGGAATACGGTCGATTGATTGCAAGCTACCATCGAAGTATTTCAGGTCGTTGACCATTACTTCATCCCATAGGCCTTGTGCTTTTAAGTCATCAACCATATACGGGTTAATCACGGTAAATTCACCCGATAGATTTGATTTCACAAATAAGTTTTGGTAGGTCGGCTCAACTGATTGACTGACACCACAAATATTTGAAATAGTGGCTGTGGGCGCAATCGCCATGGTGTTTGAGTTACGCATACCTTGGCGTTTGATTTTGTCACGAAGCATAGCCCAATCTAGGGTTAAACTATCATCTTGTTGCAAATATTCGCCGCGTGCCTCTTGTAGTAATTTAATTGAGTCAATCGGCATAATGCCTTGGCTCCATAAACTGCCTTCGTATGATTTATAGCTACCACGTTCTTCAGCTAAATCAGATGATGCTTCGATGGTGTAGAAGCTCACTGCTTCCATTGAGGTATCAGCAAAGGTAACGGCTTCTTCTGAGCTATATGGTAGACGCATTTTGTAAAGTGCATCTTGGAAACCCATAATACCTAGACCAACAGGGCGATGTTGCAAGTTTGATTTACGCGCTTGTGGCACGCTGTAGTAATTGTATTCAATCACATTATCTAACATACGCATGGCGGTGGTAATCGTGCGTTTTAGTTTTTCCATATCGAGGCCATTTTCGCCGACATGTTGTGGCAAGTTGACTGAGCCTAGATTACAGACGGCAATTTCATCATCGGATGTATTGAGTGTGATTTCTGTACATAAATTTGAGCTATGCACCATGCCGACATGTTGTTGTGGGCTGCGGATATTACAGGGATCTTTAAAAGTGATCCATGGATGACCTGTTTCAAACAACATGCCTAACATTTTGCGCCATAAGTCGGTTGCTGGCAGTGATTTGGTGTTGCGAATTTCACCACGTGCCGCTTTAGCTTCGTATTCAGCATAGGCTTTTTCAAATGCTAAGCCAGTTAAATCGTGCAAATCTGGTGTTTCTTCTGGTGAGAACAGTGTCCAGTTACCTTCTTCAACCACACGCTTCATAAATAAATCAGGGATCCAGTTGGCTGTGTTCATATCATGAGTACGGCGGCGATCATCACCGGTGTTTTTACGCATATCTAGGAATTCTTCGATATCAATATGCCATGTTTCTAAATAAGCACAGACAGCCCCTTTACGTTTGCCACCTTGGTTAACGGCGACCGCAGTATCATTGGCGACTTTTAAGAAAGGCACCACACCTTGTGATTGACCATTTGTGCCTTTGATATGTGAGCCTAGACCTCGAACACGGGTCCAGTCATTGCCTAAACCACCGGCATATTTAGACAGTAGGGCATTGTCACGCATGGCGCTATAAATGCCGCCTAAATCATCTGGCACTGAGGTTAAGTAACATGACGATAATTGAGGGCGCAATGTGCCTGAGTTGAATAGGGTAGGCGTGCTGCTCATAAAGTCGAATGATGATAATAAATTGTAGAACTCAATCGCACGTTCTTCACGGTGGATCTCATTACTCGCTAAGCCCATTGCAACGCGCATATAGAAGGCTTGTGGCAATTCAAAGCGTACATTGTCTTGGTGGATGAAGTAGCGGTCATAAAGCGTTTGTAGACCAAGGTAGGTAAAGCTGAAATCATTTTCAGGTTTAAGCGCTTTACCTAATAATTCAAGGTCATATTGGGCTAAATCAGGTGCGAGTAGTTCATGCTCAATCGCTAAGGTGATGTAGTGTTTAAAATAATCTGGATAGGCATCAGCCATTTCATGTTGTGAGGCTTGACGAGGTTGCTTATAGACAAAGGTCAATGCTTCACGGCGAATGCTATCCATTAACAGGCGAGCTGATACCGTGCTGTATGCAGGATCTTGCTCAATAAAAGTTCGCGATGACATGATCAGTGCTTTTTCAACATCTGATTCTGCTACGCCATCAAAAATATTGCGTTGAGTATCACGTAAAATGGCGCTGCCATCAACACCGTCAAGCCCGTCACAGGCTTCATCAATAAGATTACGTAGGCGATCGATATCTAGTGGATGTTTTGTGCCATCGGCAGCGGTAACTTGAATAGTTGTTTCATTAACGGCAGTAGGGTGTTTCTTTTCTTCTTCTACGCGTTTTTGGTTTTGTTGCTCACGATAAAGCACATAAGCACGTGCCGCTTTATATTCGCCAGTACGCATTAACGCCAGTTCAACTTGATCTTGAATATCTTCAATATGAACCGTGCCGCCATCATCTAAACGGCGCGTTAAGCTATCGGCGATTTGTTTGGTAATGCCGGCAACGGTTTCGTGAATGCGCTGGCTATCGCCTGCTGAATCACCCTCAACGGCAAGAAATGCCTTGGTGATCGCGACGGCAATTTTGCTGCTATCAAAATCGGTTACCTGGCCGTTTCGGCGGATAACTTGATACTTAGAATGTGTGTTTTGTTGGGCTGTAGCTTCGCCTGTCATAGTGATAAACCTATAGTGTTTTAAAAAGTACTTAAAATTCGCTCAACCACAAGCTGTTGTGGTTTTTTAGCAATTGAACCACAAGATGATGTGGTTTGGAAATACCCTAATGGTGATAAAGTGTGTAGAAACTGTGGATAACTTTGAGGGCTTATTGGCTTAGCTTAGTGTGAATGCGGGATACGGAAAGTTGGAAAAAAATTGCATCCTAGAAAAAATATTTAGGATGCAAAAATGCTTAAAGTTCGGTTACAGCCTGTAGAACTTCTGCTAGATGCTCTTTCACTTTGACTTTGCGCCATTGTTGTCGCAAAACACCTTGTTTATCGATCAAAAAGGTACTGCGCACAATTCCCATATATTCGCGGCCATAATTTTTTTTGAGATGAAGTACATCGAAAAGTTGACATGCTAGCTCTTCAGAATCAGAAAGTAATTCGAATGGAAATGCTTGTTTAGCTTTGAAGTTTTCGTGCACGCGAACGCTATCGCGCGAAATACCAAAAATAAGCGTGTCATGTGCTTCAAATTCAGCAATATGATCACGGAAATTCTGACCTTCTAAGGTGCAACCAGGTGTATTATCTTTGGGGTAAAAATAGATAACGATATTGCTGCCTTTATGCGCAGATAGTTTAAAAATTGTGTCATTGGTGCTGGGTAGCTCAAAGTCTGGTACGGCTTGGTCTAGTTGTACTGTGGTCATTATGGTTCCTTATCTGGCGTTGCTGTATAATATTTACTTTAATATAGCATGTATGTTCTTGTCATCTAGTGATGAGCAAAGTATTATGGCGGATTATTTTTGGAGCGATTAATCATGTTTAGCGGCAGTATGGTAGCACTAGTTACACCCATGCGAGCGGATGGCTCGTTGGATGCTGATTGCCTAAATAAACTAATCGAGTTTCACATTGATGCGGGCACTGACGCAATTGTAGCCATGGGCACAACAGGTGAATCCGCGACATTAAATGTAGAAGAGCATTGCAATGTGATCCGTCAGGTCGTACAACAAGTGGCTGGTCGTATCCCTGTTATTGCCGGTACAGGTGCTAATTCAACCAGTGAAGCGATTGAGCTTACTCAATCTGCCAAAGATCTGGGTGCTGATGCGGCATTATTAGTAACACCGTATTACAACAAACCTACGCAAGAAGGTTTATATCAGCATTACAAAGCCATTGCTGAGGCCGTTGATCTTCCTCAAATTCTTTATAATGTGCCAAGTCGTACGGCGTGTGACCTTTTACCTGAAACCGTGGCTCGCCTTGCAGGCATAGCTAATATTGTAGGTATAAAAGAAGCAACAGGTGATCTGTCGCGGGTGGATCAAATAAAAGTGCTTTGTGGCGATCATTTGGAACTATATACGGGTGATGATGCCAATACTGTAGAGTTTATTTTAGCAGGTGGTCAGGGTGCTATTTCTGTGACCGCTAATGTTGCCCCCGCTAAAATGCATGAAATGTGCGCGGCAGCAATATCAGGTGATGCAAAAACTTCTCGTCAAATTGATAAAGATTTGGCACTGCTACATGAGCGGTTATTTGTTGAGTCGAACCCTATTCCTGTGAAATGGGCGCTTGCAGAAATGAACTTAATTCCAAATGGCATTCGATTACCGTTGACGGTATTGTCAGAAGATTATCATCAGCCAGTACGAGAGGCATTACTTGCCGCTGGCATTAATAAATGAGTGAACTAATATAATGAATTTAAAGACGATTAGCGCTGTGACTTTAACAGCCATTGTTTTAAGCGGTTGTGGTGCATTTAATGCCCTTGATCAAGTGGTACCCGATAATTCAAAAAAATATCGTAAAGCTGAAACTATGCCACCGCTTGATATTCCACCCGATTTAAGTACTGCTCGAATCAATGATGAGATAGCAGGCAATCAAAAAGGTTCGGCAACCTATTCTGAATTTGAAGAAGCGGCAACAAACCCACTTGCTAGCAAATATAATATTACTCCTGAAGTGAAACCATCACTTTCTGGTGAAGGAAGTAAGCGTCATTTGGTTATTCCTGGTGACCGAGATGTGACATGGCAGCGATTATTAGATTTTTGGTCTGACAAAAGTATTGCTGTTAAACGTAAAGACTTACGTATTGGCCTTATGGATACAGAAATTGGTAGCGATGATTATGCTTATAGATTGCGTATGGAGCGCGGAGATACTTCTAAGATTGCAAAAGTCTATGTAAGTGCAGCCGGCATCGATGATAATGCACAAAAAAATGAAGCCATGCTACGCCAAATTGCAGATTATTTAGGTGGTTTATATCAACAAGATAAAGTGGTCGAAAAAGAAGTTGAACAAAGTCAACCACATGAAGCAACAGTAAGTGCAGTGTTGATCAATGAAGATAATGAGCAGCAAGCATTGTTAATCAGCCAAGATTTTCCTGATGTCTGGAACCGTACCGGCCGTATTTTAGACAGTAAAGGTTTTGCTGTTGAAGATCAGGATCGTTCACGAGGCATTTACTTCGTACATTACTTAGACCCTTTCAATGAAGCAGAAAAAGAAGAAGAAGGCATCTTAAGTAAATTAGCTTTTTGGAAAGATGATGAAGAAAAAGCACCTGATGAATATTATTATATTAAGTTAATTTCAGATGCTGAAAAAACAAAAATGATTATATTGGATGCTGAGGAAACACGTACATCTTCAGATACGGCAAAACGATTACTTGCCCTAATGCAGGAACAATTGAGCAAGTAGCATGCGATTCGCATCGCTCGGAAGCGGTAGCCGGGGCAATGCAACGCTTGTATCGCATCAGAAAACCACATTGCTTGTTGATTGTGGTTTTTCTGCTAAAGAAACGGAAAAACGCCTGCAACGCTTAAATATAAATGCTGATGCATTGACTGCAATTGTTATTACCCACGAACATTCAGATCATATTAGTGGTGTTCGTGTTCTAGCTCGAAAATATAATTTGCCGGTCTATGCTACGGTGGGAACGGCAAGTTGTTTAGCTGCTGATGTAATGGGCTTAGTTAACGAGTTTAGTAGTCATGAACGTTTTACTATCAATGATATTGAAATTAATCCGTTTCCGGTGCCTCATGATGCGCGAGAACCTAGCCAGTTTGTGTTTAATAATGGCAATCATAGCTTAGGGCTATTGACCGATGTAGGCATAAGCACACCGGTTATAGAACAAGCCTTATCAGGGTGTAACGCGCTTTTGTTAGAGGCAAATCATGATATGGAAATGCTTGATAATAGTGTTTATCCTGAGCATTTAAAATATCGCGTGTCAGGACGGTTAGGTCATTTAAATAATGTACAATCATCCAAGTTATTAGAAAAAATAGATACGTCACATTTGCAACATATTGTTGCAATGCATTTAAGTGAAAAAAACAATTCACCTAATATTGTGGCACCTTTGTTTTCACAAGCATTAAACTGTGATCAAAGCTGGGTAGGCATTGCTGACCAAAACACCGGTTTTGATTGGCGAGAATTAAGTTAGGTATCCTTGAGAGAGTATATGATGGAAAAAAGACAAGAGTTATTCACAGGTAAAGCAAAAAGCATCTATGCAACAGACAATGATGACTATGTCATTATGAGCTTTCGTGATGATACCTCAGCATTTGATGGCGAAAAAATTGAGCAATTAAGCCGTAAAGGTGAAGTGAATAATAAATTTAATGCCTTCATTATGGAACAGCTTGCTAATGCTGGTATTCCGACACATTTTAAAGCGCTATTTAACAACACCGAATCGGTCGTAAAAAACATGCAGATGATGCCTGTTGAGTGCGTTGTTCGTAACGTGGCGGCGGGTAGTCTATGTCGTCGTTTAGGTGTTGAAGATGGCACTGAATTAACGCCACCAATATTCGAGTTTTTCTTAAAAAATGATGAATTACACGACCCCATGATCAATGAATATCATATCGAAACATTCGGCTGGGCAAAAGAAGAAGATGTTAATAAAATGAAAGAGTTAACATTTAAAGTTAATGTGGTTTTAACTAAGCTATTTGCTGATGCCGGTATGATATTAGTGGACTATAAATTAGAATTTGGCCTATTTAAAGGTGAGGTTATCTTAGGCGATGAATTCAGCCCAGATGGTTGTCGATTATGGGATGCTGAAACACGTAAAAAATTAGATAAAGATCGCTTCCGCCAAGGTTTAGGTGGCGTAATTGAAGCCTATGAAGAAGTTGCTCGTCGTATAGGTGTTTCCTTATAGGGACCAGGGCAAGAGCATTATAAAAAACAACAAGTTAGTTTATCCTCAAATAACTTAGAAAGTCATTAACTCTTAGCTCTATACTAAACAAGCTGTCATTCCGGCATGTTTTTAGCCGGAATCTAGGTCAATTGGAGTAGATCCCGGCTAAAAAGCCCACCGGGATGACCAAGATATTGGATAATTGTCTATATTTTCTTTTAAAAACTGAAAATTATTTAATATGCTCTTGCCCTGTTATAGGGACAGTTTTATCTATCTTGATAAAGCAATGTTATAGTCTATCATTTTACTCAGATTCCAGCTAAAAGCTACTGGAATGACGAATTAGTGGAGCTGGAATTACAAATTAGTGGAACTGGAATTATAAAGTAGAATAAGCTGCATTTTGAATGATTAATGTTCTAAATGACTGTTTAAAATACTTGGGGCTAGTCATCTGAAACGGGTTTTGGCTTTGGACATCCGCTATTATCGACTGTGCCATCAGACATGGTTGTATTACACAATACAACGCCTCGAAAGATAGTATCTTTTATGATCGCTCCTTCTAGATTAGCATTGCTTAAATCTGAGAAATTAAATTTTGCGTTGGTGAGGTTTGCACCTTTCAAATTTGCTCCGTCAAAAATGGCATCGTTGAGCAGTGTATTGGTTAAATCGGCATTTTCAAGGTTTGCATTATGCACTTTAGAATGAGTAAACCATGCGCCAATTAATGTAGCATTACTTAAATTAATATTTTTTAAATTCGACTCGCTCATATCAGCACCACTGAGTACTTTGCCTGATAAGTCTGCATCATTTAATGAGCAGTGATGGCAGTTACGTGTTTCTAATAAGCGATCAAGATAGATCTGATCAAAGGCTAGAACCGATGTCGAACTTAAAATACTGGCAATAAATACTGCTAATTTCATTTGATTTTCCTTTGCGTTTAAAGGGTGTTCTTCCAAGCATTATTAAAGAATTGATCAGTTAATGGACGTCGTTGCCGGGCTTTTAGTTCCCGTTCAAGCTGTTCTTCATCTAATGAATCTAATGCAGCGGGATGGCCAATTGCAATCATAGCCCAACATTCGATTTCATCAGGCACGCTAAATGTAGCACGTATTTTATCCGCATCGAAACCGCCCATTTGGTGACTCATTAAGCCCATTGATGTAGCTTGCAAACATAAACTAATGCTTGCCGCACCGGTATCATAGCCGACCCAACGATTATCTTTATCATTATGGCTAAATGTTTTAGCAGAGGCCGCAAGAATTAAAACAGAGGCATTTTGCGCCCATTCTTGATTGCCGGGCGCTAAACATTCTAAGGCTTTTTGCCAGCTTGCTTCATCATTATGCTTATTCCAGACAATAAAACGCCAAGGCTGATCACCATAACAAGAAGGCGCCCAACGCGCCGCCTCGCATAGTGAGATAATATTCTCATCACTAACGGCTAAGCTTGGGTCAAATGCGCGACCACTCCAACGTTCTGCAATAATGCTAGTTATTTTCTGGTCTGTTATGGCTGGTTTTTCAATCATAAGGCTATTTTTTCGGTAGTGTAATAGTTGGTTCTTTCGCAGCACGATAAAATGCAGCAATATGACCTATTGTCATCACCAAGTTTGAACTGGATTTCAGCGCAATTTCATCAATCATTGCGAGCCGATCGGCTTTTTCTAAGCCTGATACACGCACTTTGATTAATTCGTGTTGCTCAAGTGCATTGTCAATTTCGGCATGCACATTGTCGGTTAAACCTTTGTTACCAATCATTACTACGGGTTTAAGCGGATGAGCTAAACCTTTTAAATAACGTTTCTGAATGTTATTAACTGCCATGAATGATCTTACCTGTATTAAAATAGAACCATTATATAGGATCGTTTAATGACAAATCATAAATTTACCGTAACAGCTGCTCGGGGCATGTTGCCTTTATTAGCGACAGAACTTGCAGAAATGGGTATTAAAGATACCAAACAAGAGCAGGGTAATATTCGTTTCATGGGCAGTTTAGAAGATGCTTATCGAGTGTGTCTATGGTCGCGTGTTGCGATAAGAGTATTAATGCCTATCGCCCATTTCTCTGCTAAAACCACGGATGAGCTATACCAAGGCATTCATGATTTGCCATGGGAAGATCATATTGATGCCGAAGGCACCACGATCGCGGTTGATTTTAATAGCTTTCGTTCTAAAATCCACCACACACAATATGGTGCTCAACGCGTAAAAGATGGCATCGTCGATCGCTTTCGTGAACAAACAGGCGAACGACCTTCAGTTGATTTATTTCAGCCAGATTTGCGAGTAAACGTCTATCTAAAAAACAACCAAGCGATAGTCAGCATTGATTTATCAGGTGAAAGCTTACATAAACGTGGTTATCGCGTGGCCAATACAGCGGCGCCATTAAAAGAACATTTAGCTGCGGCGATATTATTAACAGCGCAATGGCCTCGGCTTGCTAAACAAGGTTGGGGATTGGTTGATCCTATGTGTGGTTCAGGCACGATTTTGATTGAAGCGGCGATGATTGCTGCGGACATTGCACCGGGTAGTCACCGTGATTATTTTGGATTTTTATATTGGAAGCAACATGACAAAGAGGCATGGCAACGCCTAAAAGTAGAAGCCGAACGTCGTCGCCATAGTGGTTTAGCGCGTTTGCCACTTATTACGGGTGGTGATGGCAACCCTAAAGCGATTGAAGCGGCAGAAGATAATATTGCTGAAATGGGCTTATCCGATCGCATTAAAGTAGAGCAACGCGAACTATTGGATTGGCCCGCTCACGCTAAATCATTACCAGAAAGCGGTTTGATTGTGTGTAATCCACCCTATGGTGAGCGCATGGGTGATGTCAATGAATTGCATTATTTATATGAAAGTTTAGGTAATATTGTGAGCCAAGCTTTACCCGCATGGCGCACTACTATGATTACCGATAATGAAGAGTTGGGTAAGTTTACCGGCTTAACCTTATTTGATAGCACGCCGTTTGATAATGGTCCGATACCTTGTCAAGTGCTGTGTTACCGTGCACCTCGGCCTGTTTCAAACCGCTCTCAACGCGCCGAGATAGTAGAAGAAACCCTGCCAGTTGATTTTGAAACTGAAACGGTCATTGCTGAAGATCTTGAGTTATCAGAACATGCTGAAATGTTTGCTAACAGATTGAAAAAGAACCTAAAACATTTAGGTAAATGGGCACGGAAAAATAAAATTGAATGTTATCGTCTCTACGATGCTGACTTGCCAGACTATGCGGTGGCGATTGATCTCTATGGCGACCATGTTCATGTACAAGAGTACGCACCGCCTAAATCAATTGATCCAGAAAAAGCATTACAACGGCTAAATGATGTAATGCAAGTGATTCCACAGGTGCTAGAAGTGCCAACATCTCATGTGGCATTGAAATTACGCCAAAAACAGCGTGGCACACAGCAATATGAAGCGCACGGCACACAAAAGAAACGTTTTAAAGTCTCTGAATTTGATTTGGAGTTTTGGGTAAATTTAACCGATTATTTAGATACGGGCTTATTTCTAGATCATAGAATCACGCGGCAAATGATTGCAGAACGGGCGTCAGGAAAAGCATTTCTAAATCTATTTGCTTATACTGGTTCAGCTACCGTTTATGCGGCGGCAGGTAACGCCGAATCAACAACTACGATTGATATGTCGAATACCTATTTGCAATGGGCTGAAGATAATATGGCGCTGAATGGTTTTACGGCTGAAAAACACCGTTATGTTCGAGCGAATTGTTTAGAATGGTTACAAGAAGCACAACAAGCTCCTGAGAAATACGGTTTGATATTTCTCGATCCACCGACTTTTTCAAATTCGAGCCGCATGGATGGCGTATTTGATATTCAACGTGATCATGCGTCTTTAATTCAAATGACAGTTAATTTGCTTACGAAAGAGGGAACGCTGATCTTTTCAACTAACCGTCGTGACTTTAAAATGGATGAAAAAGCCTTATCAGGTTTAACCATTAAAGACATTAGCCGAGCGACATTACCAAAAGATTTTGAACGTAATACTAAGATTCATTATTGCTGGCTGATTCAGAAATAGCATTACGACGATAATAGACCATTAAAGTGAACGATAAACAGGCAAGCGCGGATACAGCTGGAAAGAACAGGGTGGTTATCGAATAATGTTCTAAAGCGATCATGGCAAAAATATTTCTAATCACAATTAGAATATAGAAATGCAATGGTTCAGATAATGGCTGGGAATATGATTTTCTAAATGTGGGCGTAAACGCTAATAGTTCGGTTAGCGTCAAAATTATTACTGCCCATAAAGGATTATCAGTGAAATACCATGCTAGTAAGGCCAATATTGATAGAGAGAAAAATAAATAATCCAGTTTATCAATTGAACTGTCTGCACGTTTTATATAAGCCAATAGTGCAACATATAGGGCGATACAGCCAGAAATTCCTGTTGACCAAGTACCAATGCCACCACCATCTTTTAATTGAGCAAGAAAGATAACAATGGTCGCACTGCCCCAGATTATCCATGTAAATAAATGAGGTGAGGTTTTTCCTTTGAGTATCGAATGAATATAAGGGAAATAGGCAAATATCGTTAGAATTATGGCAATAAAACTGAGCAGCTCTTTATATAACATTTAGAGATAATTATTGCGTTTTATATTCATCAAGCAATTCCATAATGGAGACATCACACCCAGCACAGCCAGTTACCGCACCAGTAGCGGATGAGATTTTTGCTATATCAGTAGCGCCATCTTCAATTAATTGAATCACTTTCTGTTTTGTTGTGCCTGTGCAGAAACAAATAATATCTTTCTTTTCTTCCTTATCCGCCATGCTAATAGGTTTTGGCTAGCTCAGTGAGCAAGGTCATTTGAGCAGAAATAGCTTCTTCACCTTCACTACGCTCAACACGCTGATAACGGCCATCTCCCGATAAAATCCACGCCTGAGTATTATCAGATAAATAAAGTTCTAAATCGTTGATAATACGTTTTTTTGCTTTCTTATTTTCAATAGGAAAACAGGCTTCAACACGTCGTAATAAATTCCGTTTCATTAAATCTGCACTTGATGCCCATATTTCATTTTCGCCATCATTTTCAAAATAATAAACGCGAGTGTGTTCAAGAAAACGGCCAACAATGCTTCGCACATGGATATTTTCAGATAAACCTTCAATACCAGGTTTAATACAGCAGGTGCCACGCACAATTAAATCAACGGTTACACCTGCAATAGATGCTTTGTAGAATGATTGAATGATTTCTGGCTCAACTAAGGCGTTTACTTTGGCAATAATTCGGGCTGGCTTTCCGGCTTCGGCATTGCTTATTTCACGATTAATACGCTCTAATAAGCCTTCATGCAGGGTGAACGGTGCATGCAATAACTTATGCATTTTAGGAATTTTGCCAAGGCTGGTGATTTGGGCAAAAAGATGGCTCACATCTTCGCCAATTTTTTTATCGTTAGTGAGCAAGCCATAATCGGTATAGATACGCGAAGTACTGCGATGGTAGTTGCCCGTACCTAGATGGATGTAATGGCGTAACTTATTGTTTTCACGGCGCAAAATCAATAACATTTTAGCGTGTGTTTTATAGCCTACGATGCCATAAACAACATGCACAGCAGCCTGTTGTAAGCGAGCCGCAAGGGCAACATTAGCTTCTTCGTCAAAACGAGCACGAAGTTCGATCACTACGGTCACTTCTTTTCCTGCCAGTGCCGCAGATACTAAGGCGTCAACAATGGGGGATTTGGCACCTGTTCGATAAAGCGTTTGCTTGATGGCTAAAACAGCAGGATCAGCCGCCGCTTGCTTTAAAAAATCAATAACAGGCGAGAATGATTGATAAGGGTGATGTAACAACACATCTTGTTTGCGAATAGTGGCGAAAATATCACTATCAGATGAAACGCCTGATGGGCGGCCTTGCGTAAAGTGTTTAAATTTTAAATCTGGCCGATCAATTAACGAATGCAATGCTTGCACTCGGCTTAAATTCACTGGGCCATTGACCAAGTAAACATTATTTTGATGCATGCCACATTGCACACGTAAAAAATCGACCATGTCTTCAGGGCAGTTATGAGCTATTTCTAAACGTACTTCATCACCGTAATTACGATGGGTTAATTCATCAGAAATGGCGACTAATAAATCACTGGTTTCTTCGGTATCAATAGCCAAATCACTATTTCGAGTGACGCGAAATTGATAACAACCTTTAACGGTCATTCCATAAAAGAGATCATCTGCAAAGGCATGAATAATCGACGATAAAAATACAAAGCGATATTCACCTTCTTTATGTAATTCTTCAGGTAATTGAATAACACGAGGCAGTGCACGTGGCGCCTGTAAAATTGCTGAGCTACGATTGCGTCCAAAGGCATCTTTGCCGACAAGAGAAACAATAAAATTCAAACTTTTATTAAGCAAGCGCGGGAAGGGATGCGATGAATCTAGCCCCATTGGGCTAAGAATTGGGGCGACATCTTCTAAGAAATAGTTTCGTAACCATACTTTTTGTTCATCTGACCATTTGGCGCGCGGTAAGATCTCAATGGATTCTTCTGCAAGCGCTGGCAATAGCACTTCATTAAGCACTTGATATTGTTCATCAACTAGCTCGTGTGCCCGCTTAGCAATGAGTTTTAATACATCATGTGCTGTAACTTGATCGGCTTCGAGATAAGGGTCACCTATTTCAATTTGTTGAATTAAGCCGGCAACACGCACTTCAAAAAATTCATCAAGGTTAGTCGATGAGATGCACAGATAATTTAAGCGCTCTAATAAAGGCACATCTGTGTCTAAGGCTTGCTGCAATACACGCCAGTTAAACTCTAATAAGCTTAATTCGCGGTTAAGGTATAGTTCGGGGCTGTTAAAGTCTATTTCTTCCATAAAGTCATTATATACTGAATCACATAAGAATGTTGTTTATTAAAACACATAAAAGTTACAATTATATTAATATATGCAATAACTTAGCGCGCATATATAAATAAATTATTACTTGGTAAGTATATTTAACATAGGCATAGAGGAAAGACGCTGCGTGAATTACCAGCGATATTTATCGAAATTTATCGAACCTTTCAGGATTGGCCCAGTTTTTACTGTTTAACCAGTCTTTTTTACGTTGATAGCTTTCTAGCGCATAAACAAATAACTGATGCTTTTCGCTTGATGCGAATTGTTTCATGCCTAGTGCAAGATAATCATTTAACTGCCAGCCTTGTTGTTTAGAAGCATCGATGTCGCTAATTAGAATGATATGAGCAGTATATCGGTTGCGAAGCGTACCTAACCATTGTGTTGCTTCAGACTGACTGAGTGTGTCAGTAATATCACTAACAAGCGCAAGATCTATAGGTTTTAATTGGCTAAGTTGTTCAAATTGAAAAGGGGCGTGCAACGATTGTATTTGACTATTCAATTCGTTTTGGTAGCAATTTTCTGCTATTTCACCGACAATTAGCACTGATTTAGCTTCAAATTGTCTAATTAAAGGTAAAATATACGTTGATAAGTGATTGTAGTCAGCCATGACTAAACAGGATAAAGCATCCACAGAATTCTGGAAACATAAAAGACTTAGCCAGATGACACATGAAGAGTGGGAAAGTCTCTGTGACGGCTGTGGCAGATGTTGTTTGCACAAGCTACAAGATGAAGAAGATGACAGTGTTTACTACACACGTGCCGCCTGCGGATTATTAGATATTAAAACGTGTCGTTGCTCAGATTACCCAAATCGGCAACAAATAATGCCAGATTGCTTACAACTAAGTGTAGAGCATGCTGAGCATTTTGATTGGTTGCCTGAAACCTGTGCTTATCGGCTGTTGGCCGAGGGTGAAGCGTTGCCCGAATGGCATCCTTTGATTACAGGCGATAAAAATAGTGTGGTTAAGGCGGGCATTTCTGTTCGTGAAATTGCACGGGCAAACTGCGACCTCGATAATCTTATCCCAGAAATAATCACCTTTCATGGCAACCAAGTAAACTTAAATGAGAGTTGAAGAAAGTCGCGAACTAACAGCGCGGCTTGAAAAAGCAGCGATCTATCTATTAAAGTTAGATAGATATCGTAAACCCGATGATCTTGCACGGCGTTTTGGTTTGCCATTGCCTGTTGTGCGTTATTGGTGGCGAAATGTAGAAGATCAAAATAAAAAACCTATTGCCGATAGTGAATTAAGCCCAAAACAAGCCAAAGCGATCCGTAAAGCGAATCAAGTATTAGAAAGTTGGGAGAAAGTAAAACGCTATCGCCCCGCCTGCGGCGCTAAACTAGCCAATGGCCGTAAATGCAAACATAGCGTCGTAATCAGGCAGCCAGAAGGATGGAGTATGGGCGCGTTAGCAGAACGCTGTCGTATGCATGGCGGTATGGCACGCCGAGTTATTAGAAAAAAAGACGAGCCTGAAGAAGAGTAAACATGACAGTTTATTCTGAGCACGCTGTTGAACCAGCGTTACTTATTGATATTCCGGTTCAAATTCCAACATCATACCATGCACAGCGGCTCTTCCATGGCAGAGGGCATGCTTATCCGAGCTATGAACATATTTCTATTGATTGGTTGGCTCCAATAGTTTTAATCACGTTGTATAAAGAAGTTGAAAAAACTGAATTGCAATTATTTGCCCAGCATTTAATTGAAAGTATTGACGGTTGTCTCTCGGTACAGGCGCAATATCGTTATTTAAAACAAGCACCGTTTGAAGTGCTTGCAGGTGAAGCGTATCCACAAACCATCGTTGAAGAAAATAAGCTTAAATATAAAATCACACTAGGTCGAGCTCAGAATACGGGGCTTTTTTTAGATATGGCTAATGGTCGTCATTGGGTACAACAACATTCGCACCATGCCAAAGTGCTTAATTTATTTGCTTATACCTGTGCTTTTTCTATTGCTGCAATAGCAGGTGGAGCTAAACAGATATTTAATATTGATATGAGCCGTGCTTCATTAACCACTGGGCGAGATAATCATCGTTTAAATAATCAAGATACCAATAAAGTTAAGTTTGAAGCCTTAGATATCTTCAAATCATTTGGTCGAATAAAGAAACATGGGCCTTATGATGTATTGATTTGCGATCCACCTTCTTTTCAAAAGGGCAGTGTTGATATTAAGCGTGATTATAAAAAAATAATCAGACGAATACCGGAATTTATGAATTCAGGCAGTTTGCTAATGTTGTGTTTAAATTCACCAGATTTAGATGCCGACTTTTTAAAACAAACGGTTGAAGATGAATGTAGTGATTGTCGATATATAACTGAAATTAAGTCGCCAGATGCATTTGTTGAGGCGAAGCAGGACAAGGGATTGAAAGTTCTAATATATGAGTATTTGTCTTAACTTATATACCCGTGACCATTCAATCTGTAGAGTTCGTTCAAAAACCTAAGAACGGATGAATATTCTGAATAGAACATAATCTTGGTGGGTGTTGAGGGGATCGAACCCCCGACCCTCGCCTTGTAAGGGCGATGCTCTCCCAGCTGAGCTAAACACCCCAAGAAAGAGCAGCATAATATAGAGGCGGGCTGGACAAATCAAGGTTTATTTTTAGGAGAAGGTTCTGTTAACTGGTCATGTCATCGGTGTTTTCAATCTATGCGCTAAAGGTAATCAAGATTTCTCATCTGTTGTAAAATCCAGGCTTGTTTTTCTCGTAATTGCCGGTTTGGATTAGCTACTTTAAATCGCAATGGATTAGGTAAACTCCCAGCTAACAATGCCGCCTGTGATGGGCTTAGTTGTTTTGCTGTGATGCCATAGTAGCGCTGGCTGGCAGCTTCAACCCCATAAATATGGTCGCCAAACTCGGCAATATTTACATAGACTAATAATATACGCTCTTTTGACCAAAATAATTCGATGAGCAGGGTGAACCATGCTTCAAAACCTTTGCGCCATAAACTACGTGAGGGTGATAAGAAAAGATTCTTAGCCACTTGTTGGGTGATGGTGCTAGCACCGCGTAACTTGCCACCAGATGAACGGACTTTTACTGCTGACCAGATAGATTTCAGATCAAAACCATAATGCTGATAAAACAGCTGATCTTCGGCTGCAATGACGGCATGTGTAATATGCGGTGATATGCTATCTTGATTTTTCCATTGTTGTTGTATGCTGATAAAACCTTTGTCTTGCTGTAGATCTGCAATGTGTTTTTGAAGCATAAAGGCTGATGTTGGAATCGGTACAAATCCTAATACAAAAACGATAAGTGCTGTGCTAGTAATAAAGATAAGCAGCCCATTACGAAACCATTTTTTTAGCTTTTGCAGGCAGGTAGTTTTTTTGTTTTCTATCATTTGGGGCGATTATTGTAATGCAATTACTTCCAAATTAGGTATGATGACATCTTTTAACTATATATACGAACGCGATGACACAGACGTCACTTACCGATTTTAACCAAGGTCTACTTAGCTTTTTAGATAAATCACCCACACCTTTTCATGCGGTTGCAACGATGGTTGAGCAACTTGAACTAAACAATTTCAAACGCTTAGATGAATTAGATGCGTGGGGTAAATTATCAGCAGGTCGTTATTATGTGACACGTAATGACTCTTCGATTATTGCCTTTACATTACCTAAAGCAAACTTGGCTGAAACGGGTTTTCATATGGTGGGCGCGCATACTGATAGCCCTTGTTTAAAAGTTAAGCCGCAACCAGAAACAATTAAGCAGTCTTTATTGCAATTAGGCGTTGAAGTCTACGGCGGTGCATTGCTTAACCCGTGGTTTGACCGTGATTTGTCGATGGCCGGGCGGGTGAGTTATAGTGACTCAGAGCAAAATATTAAACATGTGCTTATCAATTTTGATAAGGCGATTGCGATCATTCCTAGTTTGGCGATTCATTTAGATCGTGAAGCGAATAAAAACCGCACGGTTAATGCACAAAAACACTTGCCACCAATTATAATGCAAGTGGATAAGGATAATAAAGTCGACTTTAGAAATCTATTGCTAGAGCAAGTAAAACAACAGCACCCTGATCTTAATATTACAAACGCACTTGATTATGAAATAAGCCTATATGACACTCAACAGGCGACTGTTGTCGGTTTGAACGATGACTTTATCGCTAGTGCACGCTTAGATAATTTATTAAGCTGTTATGTCGGTTTAACGGCGCTTATTAAAGGTGATAGTTCACAAGCGAGCTTATTAGTGTGTAGTGATCATGAAGAAGTAGGCAGCGTGTCGACATCAGGCGCACAAGGCTCTTTTTTAGAGTCGGTATTATCACGGTTAAGCCCGGAACCAGAGCAATTTCAGCGTATGATTCAACGCTCAATGATGATTTCTGCTGATAATGCTCATGCAGTGCACCCTAATTATGCCGATAAACACGATGCTGAGCATGGCCCGATATTAAATAAAGGCCCGGTAATTAAAGCTAATGCTAACCAACGTTATGCTACAAATAGTGAAACCAGTGCGTGTTTTCGTCAACTTTGCGAGCAAGTTGGTGTGCCCGTGCAAGACTTCGTGGTGCGAACAGACATGGGCTGTGGCAGCACAATTGGGCCGATTACGGCGAGCACTTTAGGTGTCAAAACATTAGATGTTGGTGTGCCAACATTTGCGATGCATTCAATCCGTGAGTTAGCCGGAAGCCGAGATGCGCACATGCTGAATAAAGTATTAACACAATTTTTTAAAAATAAATAAAAGGAACACTCAAATGGCTGAAACAGTAGATGAACTCACCGTAGAATATATGGAAGGCGATGAAATGACAGTGAAACAACTGGATAAAATCGTGTTAACAAAAGGTGCGTGGGCAACGTTGATTTATCGTTATCAGGATCTTGATCGCAAAACAGGTGAATTTGGTGCTGATAAATACACCATTCGTCGTTATCAAAAACGTAATGGTGAATATAACCAACGTTCAAAATTCAATATCTCAAGCAAAGATCAAGCTACTAAAATCATGGCGGCTTTAAGTAAATGGATTGATGAATAAATCTCTGATAACAAATATCGTCGCTGCTAGCCTTGTTGCAACAGGGCTAGCACTTGACGCACCGTATCAAGAGCCTGTTTTAACAACAGGCTTATTTGCTTTAGCTGGCAGTGTAACCAACTGGCTGGCGATACATATGTTGTTTGAAAAGGTGCCGGGCTTATATGGATCGGGTGTAATCACTGCCCGTTTTGAAGACTTTAAACTTGGCATTCAAGACTTGGTGATGAATCAGTTTTTTAGCCAAGATAATCTAGATCGTTTTGTTGAAGAAATGGTAACAGACACCGCCGATCATCATTTAGATTTTCATGATGTGATTGAAGAAACTGATATGACACCGGCATTTGATAGCTTGGTTGAAGCGATTATGGAGTCATCTTTTGGTAGCATGCTAGGTATGTTTGGCGGAGCTGGTGCTTTAGACTCTTTGAAAGAGCCATTTTCTGCAAAAATGAAGAAAGCCATTAATGAAATGGCACACAGTGATTCATTTCAAGCCAGTGTGCGAGACAAATTAAAAAGCACGCCAGTGAACACAGATATTCACCAACAAATTGAACATGTGGTCGAATCTCGTTTAGAAGAACTTACCCCTCAAATGGTCAAAGATATTATTCAAACCATGATCCGCCAACATTTAGGTTGGTTAGTGGTGTGGGGTGGGGTATTTGGTGGTTTGATTGGCTTAGCGGCAAGTCAGTTGCCGATGTTGCTGAATATATACCCGTGACATGAATAGTGATTGGAGATATCCACGCTTCCTAAGGCGGATCCAAGCGACACTTATTGACGGTGTAATTATTGCTATTTTATTTATGAGCAGCTTAATTGCCGCTTCGTCTGTTGGTATTACAGGGCGTGATAGCTATATTGTTGCCATTGGCATTATCCTACTATGGGAACCTCTTTTTGTGTCACTAACAGGCGGCTCTGTTGGTCATCATTTGATTGGGATGAGAGTCGTGAGTAGTACTACAGGGAATAATATTAATTTCTTTGCCGCTTTTGTTCGGTTTATTGTCAAAATAGTATTAGGCAATTTTTCTATTGTATTTATTTTGATCACGCGATATCACCAAGCGATTCACGACGGCCTAGTACGCTCAGTTATGATTGTGAAGCATCCTGAAACCATGCCTGAATATGAGGCTCTGACAGATCGGCAGAGTGAATTGGCGGGATTTGATTACCCACCAATATGGCAACGTGGCATTATGATGATTGTTTACAATATCGCATTAATTCTCTTAATTGGAACAATTACAGGACTTTTATTGCCTGCAGATTGTCTTGTATATGGTAGCTGTACAACCTGGCAGAATATTATGCTGACAGCATGGCAGTTAACTTGGGTAATAGCTAGCTTAGCCATTGTTGCTTTGTGTTGGAAAGGACGGTTGCTAGGCTGTCGTCGAAAAATGATAGAGGAGAGTTAGGATGAGAATTAAAAATATAATTTCAGCTTTTTTTGTGCTGTGTATATTGTCGGTAAATGTATATGCAGATAGTGAGAAAGATGCACAAATACACGCCATGTTGACTGCAATGGATAAAGCGATAGAGAATAAAGATGCAAATACAATCAGCCAATATCTGGATGATAATATACATATTATTATGAAAGTCACAATGGGAGACAATGAGCAGGTTTTTAAATTTGATAAAAAGCAATATATAAAAACATTGGAAGATGGCTGGGCTGTTACTGAAGAATATACCTACACACGTGACAAAGTAGCGATTGAGTATATTGGTAATGCTAACAAAGCTGTAGTCACGGCCTCGGTATACGAACTATCTGTAGTAGCAGGGCGCCCCATGGCTGCATTATCACATGAAAAAGCATTAATTGAATTTAGAAACGGCGACCCAATAATAGTTACCCTCACGGCTAACACCAATGTGAGAATGTAAAGCCCGTATGGTTAGAATAATCGTTGTAGTGACCATTTTCTCGATGTTATCAATTGTGAATATGATACTAATGTCACCCGAAAACAATCAATATCTCCTCCTCTGGGGCTATTTGATGGTAAGTTTTGTTGCATTTGGTATGTATGCTTATGACAAATCAGCAGCAAAGAATAATCGATGGCGAGTGCCAGAGAACAATTTGCATGCACTTACTTTATTTGGCGGATGGCCGGGAGCGATGTTAGGGCAACGGGTTTTGCGTCATAAAACAGTTAAACAGCCTTTTAGGTTTATATTTTGGCTGACAGTAGTTATTAATTGTGCGGCTACATTTTGGTTTTTATTTCCAGATCTTGCATATCGTATCATTTGACAGATAGTACATTATGATGCAACCCTATCTAACTGATTAATAATGGTATATTATGCTAAAGATATTTTTTGAAATGCCGATATAACTATTATGAGCACAATTGAAAACCGTCGCCACGCGCGTATAAAACACCGGGCAAGCATTAAAGTGCTTACGCATCCACAGAAAAGTTACGTTTTAGAAATGTTAGACTTTTCTGATAGCGGCTTGTACTTACAGTGCCGAGAAGGACTTGTCGAAGTGGGTGATGCCGTTGAGGTGCAAACATTAGAAATGGAAGATGCTCCTGTACTTGCTGCTAAAGTTATTCGGATAATAAAAGGTAAAGGTTTTGCGGTTGAATTTGATGAGTATTAAGCAATTAAAATATGGATAATACCTGTCCTTTATGTCACAGCAATAGTTCGGTATTCTACAAAAACGAACAGCAATACCACCAATGTAGCTCCTGTAATGCCATATTTATGGACTCTGAATATTACCTAGATCTACAACAGGAAAAAGCACGCTACTTAGAGCACAATAACGATGTTGATGATACAGGTTATCAGCAGTTTGTTTCACCAATAACATCATCTGTTTTACGTAATCATACATCTGAGCAGTTGGGCTTGGATTTCGGAGCGGGAACAGGGCCTGTGATCACTAAAGTATTGTCAGACAATGGTTTTAAGCTTGATTTATATGATCCTTTTTTTCACCGTAACCCTAATTTATTGACTAGGCAATATGATTATATTGTCTGTTGCGAAGTGATGGAGCATTTTTATAAACCCGATGAAGAATTTGCATTGCTAAAACAGCTGTTAAAACCTAACGGGCGTTTATACTGCATGACAGATTTGTATCATGAAGATATTGATTTTGCGAATTGGTATTATCAAAAAGACAATACACATGTCTTTTTTTATCATCAGCAATCTTTAGACTATATCAAACAACAATTTGATTTTTCTAATTTATCCGTTGATGGCCGCTTAGTTACGTTTACGGATTAAAAACCAGTAAATTGGTCTTTGATTTGATCATATTCGCTGGCGGGAAGTGATATGCTCACTATTACACGATCTGTAAACTGCTTATCAATGATGTCGCCACGGCACTTTTTGAGCTGATATTCAAGCAATTGAAGCTGGCTGTAGTCAATGTCCAGATTAAGCGTCGCCATCTCAATCCAAGGAGCAAGATCTGCCGCTTCAATCGCAAGCTTAGCGGCGGTGCCATAAGCGCGAGCAAGTCCTCCCGTACCTAATTTAACGCCGCCAAAATAGCGGATAACGCCCACTACAGCATTGATTATATTCTCACCTTCTAACGGGGCTAAAATAGGCCTCCCAGCGGTGCCAGAAGGCTCTCCTGCATCATTGCATCGTTCATTTATAAAACCATCATCTTGTCGTATCCGCCAGGCAAATGCTAAATGATTCGCATTGGGGTGTTGTGTTGCTAGTACTCGAAGCTGTTGTATGGCTTTACGTTCATTATTGCAGGGCATAATGGCACCAATGAATTGAGATTTTTTAATATCATATTCAGCTTGTGCGGGATTTAATATAACTTGCTGGTGGTCATAAGAGGACATAAAATAATTATAACTGAGTAATTGACTTTATTAGTCAGGTAATTGTATATTAGCTTTTAATTAACTAGAGGGTCACCCATTATGTCATTACTAAACACATTTTCAAAAATACTTTTTTTAACGGCGTTTCTGTTTATAGTGGGCTGTTCCAGCTCAGATGCAACATCATTAGCAGAAATCAGTCCCCAGCAAGCCTCAAAAATAGTTGCGGGTGATAATGCGGTTATTATTGATGTTCGAACACAAGATGAGTGGGAGGCGGGTCATATTCCTGATGCCATTCATATACCGCTAAGTGAAGTCAAAGGGCGATTAGATGATTTTAAAGCCTATGATGGTAAGACGCTCGTAATGCAATGCCATAGTGGCAAACGCTCAGCTAAAGCTGCTCATATTTTATTAGATGCCGGTTTTAAAAACGTCTCAAATCTAAAAGGTGGCATTATGGCTTGGAAGGCAGATAAGTTACCTATTGAATAGTGAAATAAATATAGGAAAAATAGCACCAACGCTTTATGATCGCAGTCCCTGAACACAGAAGTGTTGAGATATTATTAATTATTAGAGAATATTCATGACAAAAATTACCGTTGATAGCAATCCTAGTGAAGAGCTTTTAGCAGAAATGGGCGTAGCGAGCTGGCCGACATGGGAGAAAGAAGTATCTGTTTTTCCTTGGGATTTTGTAACAACAGAAACAGCCTTCATCTTAGAAGGTGAATGTGAAATGACACCAGAAGATGGCAGCGAGAAGACTACATTTAAAGCGGGTGATTTGGTTGTATTCCCATTAGGTTGGAAGGGCACATGGGAAGTGAAAAAAGCATTGAAGAAGCATTACCAGCATAGCTAAGCCCATTTAAAGTTACATTCTTAATAAAAAGGTCAGACACTAACTTGTGTTTGACCTTTGTATGTAAGCTTCTATACCCGTTATTATAAAGTATAATTTCATATAAAGTCCGTCATTGAACCTGACGGTTACTTCGTTTCGGTAGGCTCCTAGCCGGAATCTTCGCATGAACAAGACTCCGGCTTAAAACATGCCGAAGTGACGAGGGAGTGAAAACTCGCAACTTGAATGACCACGGGTGTATATTTCATGCCTCTGGTATGATGTACCACCTTTTCTATTTCTCCGAAGCAATCATGGCCAACGACAACTTTTCTTCTCTCAATCTTCCTGAAACACAATTATCAAATTTAGCCTCTTTGGGCTATA
>Ga0256840_1000975_pt1 | contig 28014 bp, 25 predicted proteins | sample 355202metaG_FD_185969 | JGI IMG/M metagenome (GOLD analysis project Ga0256840, IMG submission 185969) | Hydrothermal vent microbial communities from Mid Atlantic Ridge, Atlantic Ocean - 355-202 | ecosystem: Environmental > Aquatic > Marine > Hydrothermal vents | place: Atlantic Ocean: Mid... | reverse complement strand
CTTGTTTGGCAAGAAGATGTAAAAAGACTATATTCAAGCAGAGGAGATATAAAAACCTTTTTACAATCAACTTTAAAACTTGATTATGAGGCATTTTGTGATTACTCTTCTATTTTGCTTGTTGTATCTAATTCAAACATCGATAAGTTTCGCGAGATAAAAGAAGCGAGAGATGCGATGAGCTTTCTTTTAGGACTTGATGAATGGGATAAAAAAAGAGTTCAGTTTTTACAAAAAGAGATACTTTTTTTCCTTGCAGACAAAGGAAGTATTAAACTTAATAAAGCGATACAGCAAAGATTTGATAGACTTAGAAAAGCAGATATTGTAGGCTATGAAAAATCTCGTAAACTTATAAGTTTAATTTCACTTATAAAAGAAAAGAAGGAGCTTGTAGAGTCCTTGCATGTAACAAAACCAAAAGAGGGTGCAAATTTCTACGAGAGTGCTATTAATCTTTTTTGTACATCTATTGAAAATCTAAAAAATGCAGTTGAAAATAAAAATCTTTTAAATAGACTGCAAAAAATTCCTGAAAAAATCAAAAATCAAAAATTTTCTATTGGTATTACAGGCGTTATGAATGCTGGAAAATCAACCATGTTAAATGCCTTGTTGGGCAAAGAGATATTGGGAACTTCAGTCATCCCAGAAACTGCAAATCTTACTCTTATAAAGTATGCAAAAAAGCCAAGTGCAAAAGTGAACTTTTGGAGTAGTGATGAGTGGAAAGCTATAGAGTTAAGTGCTAATACGCTAGACAATATGAAGCCATTTATTAAAGAGACAAATGAACATTTTGGTGATGAGCTAAACAAGTACATCACAAGAGAGGGTAGAAACTATGAGATTGGCATAGATGAGTTACCGTCATTTACTTCAGCAGAACACTCTGGCAAAAAATGCAATCTTGTAAAAAGTGTAGAGCTTTATACTGACTTGAAGTTTGTAGAAAATGGTGTTGAGATAGTTGACACACCTGGGCTTGATGACCCAGTAATTCAGCGTGAAGAAATAACAAAAGGTTATGTTTCACAATGTGATTTGATGCTTCACCTTATGAATGTAAATCAATCAGCAACAAGCAAAGATATAGAGTTCATAACCGATACTTTGTTGTACCAAAATGTTGCAAGACTTCTTGTTGTTATAACGAGGATTGACACTGTAATAAAAAGTGAACTAGAAGAGGTAATAGCATATACAAAATCAAGTATAAAAGCAAAACTTAAGAGTCTAAACAGACAAAATAGTTTTGATAGCATCATAGAAAAGATTGACTTTATTCCTATCGCAGGATTGCAAGCGTTAAATCATAGAGTTGGAAAAGGTAATAGTAATTACCCGCTTGAAAAAACAGGCATATTGGAAGTCGAAGCGTATTTAGATGATGTTTTGTTTGGAGATAGTTCACAAAAAGTTAATCTTATCATTGAAGCAAATAAAAAAGAGTTAAAACACATTATAATGGAAACACGAAACTCTTTACATGTAGAGAAAAATCTCTTAGGAAAAAGTTCGAGTGAAATAGCCAATGAGTACAAAAAATACACAAGTGAAATACAAGAGATAAAAGCAAAAATATCAAACCTAGAACTTCTCATATCAGATGAAACAAGCGAATTGATAGCCTATTTTAATACACTAGAAAATTTTGCTAAAAACAAGTTTGCTTCGCTACAAGCAGTCGTGAAAAGAAGAGTAATAGACGATGTATCTTATGAGATAAGAAAAAACAAGAAGAAACCAGAAGCGCAAAGGATAACTTCTATAATAGAGACAGCCTTAAAAGATGGATTTATAGATTTACTAAGAGATTATAGATATCAGTTTTCAAAAAAGATTGAAAGCTCTTTTGAGAAGATTGGTAGAGAGTTTGAGGATTTTACGCAAATGATCAGAGAACAAGTTGATTCAAAAGAGTTTTTTCAAAAACATTTTTCGGATTTAAACCTTATCAATTCAAATGCTGTATTGGTTACTAAGGTAAACAATACTATAAAATCTCACTCAAAAAAAGACATAGATGGACTTAGTTTAGCTCTTGAAGTTCATTTTGAGAGTGCTTTGAATGAACTATACCAAAAGTTTACCCTAAAAACTAAAAAGATAAATCAAGACCTAGTAGATCAGTTTGAAGCAGAGTGTAAAATGCCAGTGCAAACCGTAGAGTTTGAGATGAATACAAAAGAGGAAATCTTGCAAAATGCTAAAAAAAGAGTGCAAGATAAGTCTTTTGATACTTTACATAGGCTTGAAACTATAGAGTTAAAACTAACCGTTTTAACAAAAGTACAGGAGGGTTTATGAGTATTTTAGACTCATTTATATCATCATATAAAGAGAAATTTACCAAAGAAATTCCAATATTTGATGAAAGTTTTATCGGCTTGATAAAGAAAATGCAACACATCTTGCTAGACGAAAAGATGTCAGCATCAACACAACTAAAAGAGAAGCTAACTTCTCTACATGTAAGAGCAAAAGAGCCCATGAAAGTAGCTATTACGGGACAATTTTCAAGTGGTAAATCAACATTTTTAAATGCCCTTCTTTCAAAAAACATACTTCCAACAGGCATAACACCAGTAACTTCAAAAGTAAACTATATTAAATATGGCGATGAGCTAAAGCTAAAAATAAACTATATGGATGGAAGAGAAGAGTTCCAAAGCATAGAACATATAGCAAAGTTTACAGACCAAAGAGGAGTTGTAGAGGAGATTGAGTATCTTACACTTTATGTGCCGCTTTCACTTTTAAAAGAGGTCGAGTTTGTAGATACACCTGGATTGAATTCTCAAGCTATTACAGATACCACAACAACACAAAAAGTCTTAAAAGAAGTAGACGGTATCATCTGGCTATCGCTTATAGACAATGCAGGAAAACTAAGTGAAGCAAAAGTTCTTGAAGAGTATCTCAATGAGTATCAAAGCAAATCACTCTGCGTTCTAAATCAAAAAGATAAGTTTTCAAAAGAACAGGTTGAACAGACCACAAAGCATGTCAAAAAAAGTTTTGTTGAGTTTTTTAGTGAAGTCATACCTATCTCTGCAAAACAAGCATTAGAATCAAGAAGCCACGATAAAAATGTGCTTATTGATGAAGAACTAGATGAGTTTTTACGGCAGTTGTCGTCAGATATAAAATCAAATAGTTTAACAGATATACAAACTGTTTATGAAAAATACAAAACAGAAGTAGAGTTGATTTTAAATAGTGATTTAAATAAAAATATAGAGTTATTAAAAGAATCAAATATAGAAAAAGTTTTAGAGTTCATAAACAAAGAGATACGCCCTGCAGCCAATAGCTCAAAAGAATTTGCGATAAAAAAAGACATAACAAATATATGTAATTCACTTATAAGACAGCATAAAACTTTCATAAAGATATACAACGAACTTTTAAATGAATTAACAAGTTTTGAAGAAGAAGCAGATATAAAATTTGCAGAGTTGAAATTAAAATTTACCAAAAAATTAAAAGATGCTTACAACAGGATAGAAGAGATTATAGATACCATCGCCAACGATATATATAATCACATAGAAACAACTTCAAAAACAAGATATGCCAAAGTAAAATCTAGTTTTTTAAATAAAAAAATTGCATATGAAGCCGTAGAATATAAGGTTTCAAAAGTAGATGCTGATTTAGTATATAAACATCTTTTTTATGATGATGATGTGGTTGGAAAGATGTTTAAAAAGTATGTTAGAAATCTTAGTGAGATTCAAGACGAAGTAAATGAAAACAATGCTTTAGTTTATGAGATTCTAAAAAAGAAAGTAAGAAAATGGCAAAACCCTTATGAGTTTATACGAAAATCGGAAGATATACACTCTGACATCGAGTTTGCCAATATGCGTAAATTTGCGTCTAAAGCGTATGAAAATATACTAAAACCATTTAGCGATGAGATGAGTTCTTCTTATGCAAAGATAAGTTCAGAATTCAATCACTTAAGTTCAGCCGTAAGTTTTAACTATCAAAATGCAACAGAAGTGTCAGTTGAATTTCTGGAAAAAAAGATAGCACAATCCATAAAGCTATATGAGGAAAACCCCACAAGATTCACTCTATACCAACCAAAACTTGAAGAGATAAAAGAGCGCCTAAAGATAAGCTTTCACCTATATGAACTATCCAATATGATGAACACAAACAATACTTTCCTGAACAAAAACTACGACAGACTCACAAAAGAGTTTAAAAAGATAGATGAAAATAGACAGCAATTCTTAGAAAAAAGAAAAGAGAGACACCATAAAACTATTGAGATTTTGAGTCTACATGTAAAGGAAATTAATCCATCAAAACAGTAGATTAAAAAGTCTATTTATGTTATAATTTATCAAATCAGTAGATTGGAAGTTTGCTATATCGTGAAGCCATAGCCAAATCTGTAAGTGGTGAGTATGCGATGCAAAAATTTGCTGGTATGAATGATTTGATTGATTATGAGAGTGTTGTTATGGAGACTATGATTTCCTTTAAGCGTGCTGGTGCCGATATTATTATCTCTTATTATGTAAAAGAAGTAGCAAAAATAATGAGAAAAGAAAATAGCTAAAGAGGGACTCTCATCAAAAATATTAATAAAATTCGTAGAGAATATAATAGTTTAGTAGCAGATGAAACTCTAGAAGACTATTCTCTTCGCTATACTCCTAAATCATTTAGAAAATGGTCAGAATTTTTAATAGCCAACACTGCCATAGGGAGCATTTCATTTTTAGCACTAGAAGCTATTGGTGCTTCAATAGCCTTGCATTATGGATTTTTAACTGCATTTTGGGCAATTCTTACAGCCTCTTTAATCATCTTTTTAACAGCGATACCTATTAGTTACCATGCTGCAAAATATAATATTGACATCGATTTAATCACAAGAGCTGCAGGTTTTGGTTATGTCGGATCAACGATAACCTCTTTGATATATGCTTCTTTTAGTTTTATATTTTTTGCACTAGAAGCGGCTATTATGGCTCAGGCATTGGAGCTCTATTTTTCTTTACCTCTGTTTTTAGGTTACTTGTTTAGTTCTCTCGTTATTATCCCTATGGTTTTTTATGGAGTAACATTTATAAATAAATTGCAGTTGTGGACACAGCCGATTTGGCTTAGTATGATGGTAATCCCCTTTATAGCAGTGATTTTAAAAGAACCAGAAGCGATAAACTCCTTTGTAAACTTTACAGGAAGTGTGTCAAATAGTTCAGAATTTAATCTATACTATTTTGGATCTGCTGTTGGTATATCCTTGTCTCTTATTGCACAAATTAGTGAGCAGGTAGATTATCTTCGTTTTATGCCACCACTCGAAAAAACGAATCGTTTGAAATGGTGGTTTTCCATGCTAGCTGCTGGTCCAGGATGGATAATCTTAGGATTTTTAAAGCAGATGGGCGGCATATTTTTAGCAGGAATTGTTCTCTTGTCTGGATTATCTGTATATGAGGCGAAAACTCCTATCCATATGTACTATATAGGGTATCAATATGTTTTTGAAAATCCAGATATAGCCTTAGCCGTAGCTACTTTTTTTGTACTCGTTTCACAGATTAAGATAAATGTAACAAATGCATATGCGGGTTCATTAGCATGGTCTAATTTCTTTTCACGAGTAACACATTCTCATCCTGGTCGTGTTGTCTGGATGATGTTCAACATAGCTATTGCCTTACTTCTTATGGAGTTAGGTCTTTTTGATGTTCTTGAACAAGTCCTTGGGCTTTACTCCAATGTAGCTATTGCTTGGATTGGTGCGATTACTGCTGATTTAGTGATAAACAAACCACTAGGGCTAAGTCCAAAAATTATTGAATTTAAAAGAGCCCATCTTTATGCTATCAACCCAGTAGGTGTGGGTAGTATGAGCATAGCATCAGTTGTTGCTATTATCTCCTTTGTTGGACTTTTTGGTGAAATTGCTCAAAGTTATTCTTCACTTATTGCAATGTTTTTAGCCTTTGTTCTTTCACCTCTTATCGCTTGGTATACAAAAGGGAAGTACTACATTGCTCGCGAGAATCTTTTGACAGATAGAGAAGAGTTGAGTTTTACATGTGAGATATGTGATAACGAGTATGAAAAGGAAGATATGAGCTACTGTCCTTTACATCAGGTAAATATTTGTTCTTTATGCTGTACCCTCGATTCTTCCTGCCATGATATTTGTAAAATAGAGCATAAATCTACTCTTCGTCAAAATATTGGAAGATGGATGAATAAACTTTTTTTACATAAGATATCTAATAAAGCATCATTAAGAATTTTTGATTTTGTTTTTATAACATCTTTAGTACTGTTTGTTATTGCTGTTACGATTTGGATGGTTTACTCGTCTCAAATAAGTTCTATCAATCAAGAAGCGATTGCTTCTTTACAAAAGTCCTTCGTAACACTCTTTTTCATTATTGCTATTTTAGTCTCAGTATTTGTTTGGTGGATACTACTTCTTCAGGAAAGTAGAGAGTTAGCAGAAGACGAGATTCAAGAGCAAGGCATAATTGTAGAGGAGAAGAAGAAGTTACTTGAAAAAGCAGAAAGCATTGCACATATGGGTAGTTGGGAATTTAATCTTGTAGACAATACTCTTCGTTGGTCAAATGAAATATATAATATTTTTGAGTTAGATGATAAGATGAATCCTAGTTACGAAATTTTTATGCAAAAAATTCATGCTGATGATAGAGAAGTAGTTGATAATGCATATAAAAAATCTCTTGAAGATAAGCTACCGTATGTAGTTGAACATCGCATAGTTATGTCAAATAAAAAGATTAAATATGTTAGAGAAGAGTGCGAAACGCAATTTGATAGTGAGGGGAAAGCTCTTGTTTCTATAGGTGTTGTGCGAGACATAACACAACAAAAGATAGCTGAATTGGAAATATTAAAACAAAAAGATATTTTAGATTTTCAAGCAACTCATGATGCTCTTACAAAACTTCCTAATCGTGCCTTGTTTCACGCAACACTAGCTAAAGCAATCCACAGAGCAAAACGACACAATACAAAACTAGCAGTATTTTTTATTGACTTAGATATGTTCAAAGAGATAAATGACACCTTAGGTCATGCCATGGGAGATAGAGTTCTTCAAGAAGTTGCCTTAAGATTAGAATCGACAGTTCGTAAAGAAGATGATATCGCAAGACTTGGAGGAGATGAATTTACGATTTTAGTAGATGACCTTGTGAGGACTGAAGATGCTTCGCTTTTAGCCAAAAAAGTTTTACAGGCATTAGAAAAACCATTTTATTTTGATACACATAAACTCCATATTTCTAGCAGTATTGGGATAAGTTTGTACCCTCAGGATAGTTCTAATCTTGATGAGCTTTTAATGTATGCAGATGCTGCTATGTATAAGGCAAAAGATGAGGGAAGAAATAACTTTCAGTACTATGCATCCCAAATGACAAAAAAAGCCTTAGATAAGGTTACAGTAGAACTAGAACTAAGAGAAGCATTGTTAAATGAAGAGTTTGTAGTCTATTACCAAGCCCAAATTGATGCTAAAGATGAAAAACTCACAGGCATGGAAGCTTTAGTAAGATGGAATCATCCAACAAAAGGTTTAATCCCTCCTTGTAAGTTTATAAAAATAGCTGAAGAAACAGGACTTATAATAGAGATAGACCAGTGGGTAATGCGTAGTGCCATGAGGCAAGTTTCTGACTGGTACAAGGATGGACTAAACCCTGGTGTCCTTGCTTTAAATCTTGCTATAAAACATTTATACAAAGAGGGATTCATCTCTTTTTTTCAAGAGCTTATCATTGAGACTTCTTGCAAATCACAATGGTTAGAGTTAGAAGTCAGTGAGAGTGAAATAATGAAAAATCCTGAAGATGCCATAGATATTTTAAATCAAATAAGTGAGATGGGCATAGAATTGGCTGTAGATGATTTTGGTACTGGCTACTCATCCCTCTCTTATTTAAAACGCTTACCTATCGATAAACTCAAAATTGATAAATCGTTTGTAGATGAGTTGCCACATAGTGAGGAAGATGTTGGTATTGCTAAGGCTGTTATTGCTTTGGCGAAAAGTCTCAATCTTAATGTAATTGCAGAGGGTGTTGAAACAAAAGAACAAAAAGACTTTTTAGTAGAGAATGATTGTTCTAATATCCAAGGGTATTATTATGCTAAACCAATTCCTGCAGATAAAATGCGTCAATTTCTTTTAAAATAGGGACTTAATGAAACTTTTGGGGGTCTAAAAAATACTTGAAAGTATGGTATATTGGTAATAAACAAAGGATTATTTACAGATGGCTGTAAAAAACTGCAAAAATATACCCAAATTGTCAAAAAAATAACACGAAAAAGAATGGTATTCGTAGAGGAATTCAAAGATATAGATGTAATGATTGTGGTAAGAAGTTTAGCTCAAAAAGAAGACCAAAAAACTACAAGAAGTTATCTTCAAAAAGTATGTTTACAAGAGAGAAGCACTAAAAGTTTGAAGCTGAAAATGGTTGATGATTACTTAGTTAATTATAAGGGAAAGTGATGATTTAGACCCCCAAAAGTTTCATTAAGTCAAAAAGCCATTGATGATAAAATAAAAATAAAAGCATATAGTTTGTAATCAATTTATTGACAAAATACTCCAAATGGTATATAATAATCTTATTAGGAGTAAACATGAAAATGCAAACAAGCGTGAGAGTTGAAGATGTTTTTTATAATGAGTCTAAAGAAGTATTTAAAAAATTTGGATTGAGTTTTGGTGATGCTGTCAATATTTTCTTAGCAAAAGTTGCTATGGAAAAGGCTATTCCTTTTGATTTGAGTATACCTACTGAAGAGTTAAAAAAAAGAGAAAACAATATAAAAGAAGACAAAAACATTGAGGTGTACAAAACATCAAATGAACTTTTTGAAGAACTAGGCATATAGTGCTTGAGATTAAGCTAGAAAAATCTTTTAAAAAAGATATTACTAGAGATAAAAAAAGTGGAAACTATTCTGCAAAAGATTTTGAGATTCTAAAAACTATCATATTAAAGTTACAAGGACTAGAAGCGATAGAACAAAAGTACAAGAGACACCCCTTGAAAGGTTCTATGAGTGACTTAGAATCTATACATGTCAAGGGCGATTGGTTATTGATTTTTAGTATAGACGAAAACTATTTAAATCTTATCATGCTTGGCAAACACACGCAAGTTTATAAAAAATTCAAATAGCTCTACATGTAATTACGACTCTTCAGCAACTCATAAAGTTTCAGTATAGATATAAAAAGAGCTGTGATTGCAGGTCCTAGTATCATTCCCCAAAAACCAAATGTTGAAAGTCCAGCAATGATAGCAAAAAAGATAAGAAGTTCATTTATCTTGGTTGGAACTTTTGTAAAAGTATTTATGTATTTTATTATAAGTGGTTTTATAAAGGTATCTGCAACGATGGAGATAACAATGATAGAATATGATGCGATAATGATGGCTTCCATGACATTGCCACGAGCGAGTTCATATGCACAAATTGGCATCCACATTATAGCTCCACCTACGACTGGTATCAAAGATGCAAATCCATAAAGGATTCCTAAAAGTAGACCATCATATCCAAAAGACATACCGATGATAGCAAACAAAGCTCCTTCAAAAATAGCAGTTATAAGTATAGAGTAAAAAAGGACACTCATAACATTGGCTACTTCACTAAAAACCAAATCAATCTCACTATTTTCTAGTGGTGTTAAACTCTTTGCGTATTGGACAAGTTCTTTTCCATAAAGGTTCGAGAAAAAGAAAAATACTATTATCAAAAACATATCTTTTAAGAAGTTAGCACTGTTTTTGCCTATATATGCTGCATAAGATAGCGTATTTTGGGTTAAGTTTGCCAAATCAAAATTTTGCAAAAATTCATCAATCTTAGGATTTAAAAAAGATAGAGTATCTGGTAGTTTAAAATTTAAAGATGAAACATAATTAACAGTTTTTTCTATGATAGTCGAATCAAAATTATTGACAGTCGAACCAATAGAAGTGATGATATAAACAATAGGTCCAAAAAACAGCACTGATAATAGCATGGTAGATAGAATTGCCGAGATAATTCTATTTTTGGTTAGCTCCAAAATCTTGATATTTATACCATATGTTGCAACGGAGAGTAAAGAGGCTATAGCTATAGTCATTAAAAATGGCTCATAAAGCCTTAGTACCCAGTACAGGACTATTAGAAATATGGCTCCAAAAAACATCTTGCTACTAGGCATTGAAAAGTCCTTTCTCGCTCGGATAAGTTAATCTGAAAACTTCATACGACTTTGGTGTAGCAATTCTGCCTCTAGCAGTTCTTTCTATATAGCCTTTTGCTAAAAGATAAGGTTCTATCACATCTTCAACTGTGCCTTCATCTTCACTTAATGCAGCAGCGATAGTTCCAAGTCCCATGGGTCTTCCTTTTGCAGTTATTAAAATCTCTAAAAACTTCAAATCAAGTTCATCAAATCCCAAGTCATTTACGCCTAGTTCGTCAAGTCCATATTGAGCTCTTTTTATGCTGATATCATTTTCATCTGCAACATCAGCATAATCTCTAATCCTTTTAAGCAATCTCAGGGCAATTCTTGGAGTTCCTCGGCTTCTTTTGGCCATCTCTAACGACGCGTCATCTTGGCATATTTTTTCTAGTTTTACACCAGCTTTTTTGATTATCTTTGCGAGTTCTGTTTGATTGTAAAACTGCAATCTAAAGTGCATCCCAAATCTATCTCTTAAGGGCGAGCTTATCATACCAGCCCTAGTAGTTGCGCCTATAAGAGTAAATCGTGGCAAATCTATCTTTACTGTTTGTGCAGCAGGTCCGCTTCCTATGATGATATCAAGACGAAAATCCTCCATAGCAGGATAAAGAATCTCCTCGATAGCTGGAGAGAGTCTATGAATCTCATCTATAAAAAGAACATCTCCTTCTTCGAGATTTGTTAAAATCGCAGCTAAATCACCACTTTTTTCTATCATCGGAGCCGCTGTCATTTTTATATTGGCCTCCATCTCATTTGCTATGATATAAGCAAGAGTAGTTTTACCAAGCCCAGGAGGTCCAAAGAAAAGTACATGATCAAGTGCTTCTTCTCTTTTTTTTGAAGCTTGTATAAACACTTGAAGGTTCTTTTTTATCTTCTCTTGACCTATATAATCATTCCAAATCGTAGGGCGTAAAGATGTTTCATAATCATTCTCAAAAGAGACTTTTTCTATCTCTACTATGCGTTCCATTAGTATGTATGCTCCTGTGCAGGGAATTTTTTGGTTTTTATATCTTCTACATATTTATCTACAGCATTTTTTACAATTTCAGCGCCATTGAGGTATTGTTGTACAAATTTTGGTTGAAACTCTTGAAAAAATCCCAACATATCACTCCAGACTAAAACTTGTCCATCTGTGACATTGCCACTTCCTATCCCAATTGTTGGGATAGATACAGCTTCGGTTATTCTCTTCGCAGCTTCTACTTTTATGCCCTCTAAAACAATCAAAAATGCACCAGCTTCTTCAACTGCTTTAGCATCTTCTATTAGTTTCAAAGTGTCTTCTTCAGTTTTACCACGCACCTTATAGCCACCCTCACTTCTTACAAACTGTGGCATCAAACCGATATGCCCTACAACAGCGATAGAGTTACATGTAAGAGTTTTTATGATGTGAGCTCGCTCTACGCCACCCTCAATCTTAACAGCATGAGCAGCAGTCTCTTGATAGACTCTTGAAGCATTTTTTAAAGCCATTTTTTCATCTGTGTAAGTACCAAAAGGCATATCACATATGATGAAAGTATCAGGGGCACCTTTGCAAACAGCATTTGTATGGTATATCATCATATCTAGTGTTGCACTTAGAGTGTCTTTTTTGTTGTTAAAGCTCATATTGAGACTATCTCCAACTAAAATCATATCAGTTTTGCCGTTGAACAATGAAGCAAAAAGAGAGTCATAAGCTGTTATAACGCTTAATATGGTGTTCCCTTTGGTGTTTTTTATTGAAGTTATATTTTGCATTTAGTTCCTTTACAATTAAATTTTATCTAAAAGATGGTATGATTATAATTAAAGGAAAACTATGGGTCTATTTTCTCAATTAGAAATTGATTTCGATTTAGAAATTGTTGAAGATTTTATATCTCACTATGGCATTATGTGCGAGACTATGGAACCACTTATCATAGGTCTTGGAAAGAAAGAAAATTATGAAAGCAATATTGGTGAACTCTTTAGGATTTTTCACAATCTAAAATCAGCAGCAGGATTTTTAAAACTTGATCCTATCATAAAACTCGCAGTTTTGAGTGAAGATGTAGCAGAAGAAGCAAGAGTCATTGAAGGACCAGCAACTGATGAGTTTATAGATTGGTTACTTTTGATTAGTGACCAGTTTGATAAATATAGAATGAATATAGAAGTAGATGATGAGCACTTTGGCATGCTAGAACCACTCATCATAAAAGTACCAGTACATTTACAAAAACATTAAAATAAAAGATAAACCATGAAATACACAGATACACCTAAAAAGGACAATAAAATAAGCCCTACAGAAGTAACTACTTCGTGCTTTAGTCGCGAGGAATTTAACTCGGACTTGTTCGAGTTAAAGGACAATAAAATAAGCCCTACAGAAGTAACTACTTCGTGCTTTAGTCGCGAGGAATTTAACTCGGACTTGTTCGAGTTAAAGGGGACAATTAGATGAAACGGTTAGTCGGATATATTACCGCAGGATTTCCTGATAGTAATTTTACTATAGATTTAGCACTTAGCATGAAAGAAGCAGGAGTTGACTCTCTTGAACTTGGTATTCCTTTTTCTGACCCTGTTGCAGATGGACCAGTTATAGAAAAAGCAAACCTACAAGCACTATCCAATGGTTTTAAGATGGAGCAATTATTTGATATATCAAGTGCTATTGGCAAGGAGATAGATACTCTTTGGATGGGTTACTTTAACTCTTTTTATCACAAAGGATTTGATGCTTTTAGTGATAAGGCAAAAGAGTTTGGAGTAAGTGGTTTTATAATCCCAGATTTGCCACATGAAGAAGCCTTGACATATGTTCCAACTATGAGAAACAAAAACTTATCTCTTATCTCTTTTGTTGCGCCTACGGATGAAAAGCTTCGTATAAAAGAAGTGATAAAGAACAGTCAAAAGTTTATATATCTTGTAGCATATGCCGGCATAACTGGAAGTGGGACAAGTGAAGATTTAACACAAACTATAGAACATATAAGAGAGTTTTCAGATACGCCTATACATGTAGGCTTTGGAGTAGATGAAAAAACAGCAAAAGATAAGATAAAAGGTGTTGATGGAGTTATAGTTGGTAGTGTTTTTGTAAAGATTCTTCTTGACGATACTCTGAGTCATAATGAAAAAATCAAAAAAATATCAAATCTAGCAAAAACCATAAAAGATATTATAAACTGCTAGGAGAGATATACTCATCCTAAACCAAACTAATGTATAACAGCGTTTCTGTTTTGTTTACTATAGAAGATAGTAGATAAAATAGAAACACCCTAATCTTTAAATACAAAAGTATTTGAATTGCAATAAGCAGTCCTGCATGCTTTTATATCCAAATAACTTTTAAGATAATTTTGGTTTAAATATAATCAAGAGTTTAGGCAAGAGTAAAAGAGCACCCAAAAGTGCCATAAGCATTGCTACCATTGTTAAAAAACCAAAGTAGATAGTTGGTGTAAAGTTTGATAAAACCAAGATAGAAAAACCTAACATTATTATAAAAGATGTGTAGTACATAGCGTAACCTACGCTTGCATGGGATCGGTTCATAGCATTTACAAAATTGCCATCTTTTTGTAGCTCTTCATAAAAACGGTGTATGTAGTGGATGGTATCATCAACACCAATTCCTAGGCTAATGGCAGCTATAGTTATGGTCATAAGATCAAGTGGTATATTGAACCATCCCATAAAACCAAAGATAACACTAATTGATACCGCATTAGATATGATTGCTATAAGTGCTATTTTAAAACTCTTAAAAATCACTAAAAACATTATAAAAAGTAAAACAAGAACAAAACCAAGAGTTATTATCTGAGATTCAAATAAACTTTGAAGCATATTGTTATAAAGAATCATAAGATTTGATTGTCGAAAAGATGCAACATCAGGATTTATCATTTTACCTATATCTGTATTTATCTTTTTAATTAGCTCATTTCTTCTTAAATCAGGATTTGAGTCAACTATTCGTGTTGCAAATCTAACCTCATTTTTGTCGATATTGAGATATGGATTAATGATGATATCTTTAAACTTTGGTGGAAGCTTATTGTAAAGAAGAGCTAACGCAAAGTTGTCTAAATCTTTTCCATTATTTAGTGATTTGCCTAGTTTGAGTATGGTTGCTAGTGATTGGACATTGCCTATTTCTTTTGTATTTTCAAGATAATTATGTATTTTGAGTATGAGTTTCATTTTTTCATCTGTAAACCAGTATTGATTTTCGTTTTTATCTTGTGAAAATTCATCATCAAAACTATCAAATTCACTTTGATCCTCAGATGACAAGTTTTTTTTAGGGTCAGTATTTTTTGTTTTTTCATCCTTAAATCTTACAATTAAATCAAGTGGAGTAGTTCCTCCAAGCTGCTCATCTATAACCTTCATGCCTTTATATATATCAGTAGATGGTCTAAAATAGTTTATAAAACTGTTTTCTACTATGAGTTTTGTGGCTCCAGTTAGGCTAAAAATAATTACCAAAATAGATATAAATATAATCGCCTTGCCATGAAACTCTACCCAATTAGCCATGATTTTTGTAGGAGAAAATCTTTTTTTGTTTTGCACATCAGCTTTTGATTTAGGAAGCATAACTAAAATAGCAGGAAAAAGGATAAATGACAGTACAAGTGATATTGCAATCCCACTACTCATCATCAAGCCTAGGTTGATTATAGGTAAAATATTGGAAAAAACTAGTGAAGCAAAACCAACTATGGTCGTAATAATTGCAAAAAATGATGGCGTTAGTTTTGACATGATAGTATCAAAAACAATATCTTTTTGTGTACAGTTTGGGCACTCATGAATCAGTTCCCTATATCTAACTATGAGATGAAGAACTATCGAAAGAGTTATTATGAGCTGAAGTGAGACAAAATTTGATGATATAACAGTGATTTCCCAACCAAAAAAACCAAGTAGTCCAGATGTAGTTACAATGGAGGCAGCACATATGATGACAGGTATTAGTACCCATCTTAGCTCCATAAATGTTATCCATAAAACAGCAATAAGAAGAAGCAATAAAGCAGTACCAAAAACAAAAAGATCATTTTTAACAAAGCTAATCAAATCATCACTTATCATATTGACACCACCTAAAAACAGTTTGCCACTATCCTTGTATTTTGCCAAAATCGAGCGAATATTTTGGATGAAAAGGTGATTATTTTCTCGTGCTTTGTCCCTTTCTTTTTTAGAAAGCACTTTTTCATTTTTTAGATTTAGGACGATTGCAGTAGTTTTAAAATCGCTACTAACGAGGTTTTGTTTATATATTGGGCTATGCAAAAACTCTTTTTTTACAAGAGTTAGGTCAAGTTTTGAGTTTTCTAAAGTAGGTATGTTGGTTATGATTTCTTTTATAGGCTTGTGAGAACTTTGAAGTAGAGGAACATTTAGTATGGAAATTGTAGATTCTACCTTTTTCAACTCCTTTAGCTCTTTACTCATATCTTCAATCACTTTCATAGTTTCTACAGAAAGTATAGATTTATTTGGTGCAAAGGCAACTACAAGTATGTTTGGAGTCTTAAATTGACTCGCTATTTCTCGTGTAAAAAGTAAATCAGTGTCATTTTTAAGTAGTATGGTGTCACTTGAGGCATCTATTTCAAGCTTAGTTGCCCCTAGTGAAAATATCAAAACCAATAAAGAGACTAAACTAAGTATCTTTATAGGATGTGAAAGTAAAACTTTTTTGTAAAAACTTTTTATCATTTAGAGGCAATTTTTCCTAAAAGTGCTCTATATGATTGAGTTTGCAGTATGTTGTAAAATTGCGATTTATATGCTTTGATAAGGCTAACTCCTAGTATATCAACATCATATATGAGCCAATCAGCGCTTTTTGATTTGTAAAATTTATATGTTATATCGTAGCTATCTTTACTGCCAACAAGTTGTGTCAAAAGCCAAACTCTTTTTGTATTTATCTCTTTTAGTCCTATGATGCGTAGTTTTTCATCTGTATATAAACTTATTTTGCTTGTATATGAGTTTTTTAAGTGTATTGTAAATTTTGATGTAAACTCTTCTCTCTGTTCAGGCGTCATTTTTATCCAGTTAGCTTTACCTAAAGATAATTTTGTCATAAGTTTATAGTCAAATATACCATCAAAAAGAGGAAATATTTTATCTGCTTTGTCTTTGTCACTTAGTGTCTTTTGTTTTATTATTGATGTAGCTTGATTTATTTTATTTGTCATCATTGTACTGATGTTTTCTTTTTCCATACTAAATAGTGATATAGATATAAGAATTAGCATTAAAATTTTTTTCATTTTATTCCTTGATTAGAGTGTCTCTTCGCTGTTCATAAACACTTTTTAGTAACTTATATAAGTCCACAGAATTTTTTCTTAAGTCCTCATATTCGTCTACATGTAAAGAGTATTCATTAATTATTTTATATGTATTTAACAATATATATACATTGTAATCTTCAAGCGCACCTAGCTCTTTTTTTTGTGCATAGTAGAGTGGATCTAAAAAAGTGTCACCTAAGATTCCTATCGCGTCTCTTAGATTTGATGGCCCTAAAAGAGGAAGAACTATATGTATATCATTTCCAACGCCATAAAATCCCAATGTTTGCCCAAAGTCTTCATTATGTCTTTCTATCCCACCTTGGGTTTTAGCAACATCAAAAAAACCACCTATACCAAAAGTAGAATTTATCACAAATCTTGCACTCTCTTCAAATGCATTATTAAATTTCAATTGCAAAATATTATTAACAAATCTTACAGGAAAAAGTATATTATGGAAGACATTGGAAGTACCTATCCTAATAGGCTTAGCAACAACATACCTATACCCTTTGGCAACAGGACCCATAACATTCATGTAAACAAAGTCGTTAAATGTAGTCATAGGAATATTATAAGCTTCAAGTGGATCCCAAGAGGGTTCTGCAGTTTTTTCACTAAACTCACCTTCAAAATCATCAAATGAGTTGTTTGATTGTGCCAATAGCAGTGAACAAAAAAGCAAAAATGAAATGATAATTTTTAACAATCTAAATCCTTGTTTTTAGAGGTGCCCTATAGTTTGATTATAAAATGGTGGAGTTGTCCGGAATCGAACCGGAGTCCAAAAGTAGCCACCGATGACGTCTACATGCTTAAAGAAGTTGTTTATGTTTAGTTTTGATTCACACAACTAACAAAGTTACTCAAAACGAGCCTCTAATTTCATTTTGAGGCGAGACACACTCAAAATATATCTATTATAGCTATGATACTTCCAAAATCTTCCTTGAATAGAATCGGAAGTGGAAGCAGTCCTACAGCAATTAAGCTATAAGTTAAAACCTACGCTACTGCGTAAGCTGGACGATAGTTACTGTTATTAGCAGTTATGTTTTTGAAGGTTGTTTAACGGAAGTCCCTCACATCCGACATGCAGCCATAAGCTAAAACTACTCCTGTCGAAGCCATGTCAACCCCACAGAAAATAGAGTAACAATTATATCTTATTTTTTATAAATATACAACTATTTTATTGTATACTAAACTTTTTATTTAACAGGAGAGTTTTGTGACAAGAGTAATAGTTGGATTTTTTTTAGTTTTTATGTTCGCTGGTTGTGTGTCTACTCAAAAAAATAGTGTCGTATATGAAGAGTATAAAGTACAAAAAAAATCAAAACCTTTACATGTAGAGCCTAAAACTCAAAAAAAGTCAAAACAAATTGTTAAAAAAATAGAGATTAAAAAACACGATATTTTTCTTAGCGGAAATATAAAAGGTTCCATAACAAACCTAGCTAAAAATAAAAATCTTTGGGTATATGAGGTAAAAAGCAATGACACAAGTAATCATAAATTAGCATATGCAAAATTTACTCATATAAAAAAGTTAGCAAATCTAGGCGATTTTGTATATGCTACTATAAAAAATAACAAATTAAAAGAGATTTTTTTGATAAAAAAAGCAAATTACAAGAAAAAAACTAAAAAATTTCATAAAAAAACTAAAAAAATCTACAAAAACAGACCGAAAAAAACATATAAACAAACTAAAAAACACACAGCTATTGGTGTTCCAACAGTAGAGTTCATTAAACTAGATTAATGAACTCTTTTCAATCTGATGGTGAGCTTAGCTCCTTCTTGAGAGTTTTCTGCTATTAAAATTCCACCCATACTTTTTTCTATGATTAGCTTGGACATATAAAGACCTATGCCTGTTCCTCCGCTATCTTCTCTTGTTGTAAAGTAGGGCTCAAAAATCTTTTCAATAGGATTTGTTTTTATCCCTCCAGCATTATCAGTTATAGAAAGATATGTAAACTTATCATCATAGATAAGTTCTATATGAATTGTTGGTTCTACTACTTTATTAAGTACCAATATATTTTTTGCATTAGTTATGATATTTAGTAAGACTTGTTCAAATTCATTTTTATGCCCATATATCTTTTCATCTTTAGCTATCTTTACATGTAAAGATATGTTTTTGTTTTTTACTGTAGAGCCAATTATATTTATGACAGATTCTACGGCTTTTTTGATAAAAAATTCTTTTTTACTACGAGAAGGCCTAAAAAACTCCCTAAAATCATCTATGGTCTTTGACATATACTCAAGCAGGTGTTCAGCATCTTTACTTTTTGTATTCATAGTATCCGTATTAAGTTTCCCAAAAGTATGTTTAAGCTTGAGAGTCATTATGATAGCTGAGAGTTCCGAAAGTGGTTGCCTCCATTGATGAGCTATATTGCTTATCATCTCTCCTAACGCAATAAACTTTGATTTTTGTATAAGAAGTTGCTCTTGTTCTCTACTTTTTTCTACTTCTTGCACCACTTTTTTAGCAAGATTTCTGTTTAGTTGTTTTAGTTCTTCTTCTTTTTGTTTCACTAAAAGGTTTTTTGCTATCAAAACTTTTTCTATCTGTTTACCAAAAAATATAGCAAAAGCACTAGCCAATGCAGAGAAAAATATAAAAATAAATACAGAAGAAGTTATATCCATCTGCACACTTTTTTTCAAAGCAACCTTTTTTGTAGCTATCTCTTCGTCAATGCCATCAAGGTACGCCCCAGCTGCTATAACCCAATCCCAGTGAGGATAGAGTCTAAAATAAGATACTTTTGGTCTAATCTCCTTAGTATCAAGTTTTTCATACATGTAGTCAACAAAAGAGTATCCATAAATCGATATCTCATTTAGAGCAATTTTACGAAACTTTTTCCCAAGAGCATCTTTATAGTCCAAGGATATATACTTTCCTTCAAGATCAGGTCTATTCGCATTTACTAGCATTTTTGCAAATTTGTCATCTCCATTAGAACTTTCTATTTTATACACAAACAGATAGTTTTTACCATTGACACCAAATCGTATATTTCTTATCCAGTCTAGTAGTTCACTTTTGTATTTTTCTTCATCATATTCAGGTAAAATTGATCTTTTAAATCTAATCAGTCCTATGATTGAATCTACCTCTCTTTTTATAAGTTGTCTTTGATATACAACATAAGCATCTTTCATATCTCGTACACTTCTCTCCATCGTTTCATTCTGTTTAGATATGAAATAATAACCACTAAATATCATCAAAAAAGCAACTATAAAAAGACCACTAAATATAATAACAGAAGCAATACTATTCTCTTTTATAATTTTCAATTAAAAACCTTGTGCAAAAATATGCTACTATTATATCAAAAAAGGATTTCTACTTGAATATAAAAATGCTAAAACAGTTATCCAACTATAGAGTTCTTTATGCCGAAGATGATGCGGGAGTAAGAAAAAATGTAGCCGAAATGCTAAAACTACTTTTCAAAGATGTATATGTGGCATGTGATGGCGAAGAGGCTTATGCTCTGTTTAAAGAACATATTCCTGATATAGTTATAACTGATATTAGGATGCCTAAACTTAGTGGTATAGAGCTAGCAAAAAAGATAAGAAAGACAGATGAAAAAACCCAAATTTTGGTTATATCTGCACATACAGAGATTGACTATATGCTTGAAGCAGTTGAGCTTTCGCTAGTTCGTTATATTGTAAAGCCTATAACAGAAACCAAGTTGTTTGAAGCACTTGAGCGATTTTTAGAAATACAAAAAAATGCTGGCATCATAGACTTAGCACAAGATTGGATGTATGATAGTTCAAATAAAGTTATAAAACATGACACAAGCGAATACGAGTTGACTAAAAAAGAGTCAAGTTTATTGGAGCTGCTACTTTCTAAAAAATCTGTCTTGTCATATGAAGAGATTGAGATGGAGTTATGGCCGCAGGAGTACATGAGTCTAAATGCTCTAAGACTACTTATGAAAAACTTTCGCAAAAAATTACCAAAAGATTATATAAAAAATATACAAGGCATAGGTTACAAATTGTAACTATCATATAAAATTCTTTGTAACTTTCCTTTACATGTAGAGATTTGACACAATTCATACATATCTTTTTTTATACTTAGGTTGAACCCAAATTATGCAATAGAATTACAAATCTAGCATTTATCATTGCTGCTATAGCATTTATAAAAAATCATCGCCTAACCTCTAGGTTAAGCTCAAATTTTTTACAAACACTATAGTAGCAAGCATAAACGCTATTTTAGCAATTCTATTGCATAGTTTGGGTTGAAAGAAAATTTCATAAGGAGAAAGAATGAAAAAGATTATTCAGATTGTTGCAGCAACAGCTGTATTGGCATCAGCGGGAATGGCAGCTGATTATGTTCTAAAGTTTAGTCATGTTGTTAGTCCTAACACACCAAAGGGTAAGGCAGCAGACTTTTTTGAGAAAAGACTAGAAGAGTTAAGTGCTGGAAAGATAGATGTACAAATCTATCCATCAAAGCAGCTTTACAATGACAAGGCAGTTTTAAAAGCTATCAAACTGAACTCAGTTCAAATGGGTGCGCCTAGTTTTTCTAAGTTTGGAAAGATTGTTCCACAACTTGCACTATTTGATTTACCATTTTTGTTTAAAGATATAGATCAGTTACACCGTGTTCAAGATGGTGCTGTTGGTAAAAAGCTAAAAGCGATGGTAACAAAAAAAGGTTTTATTGCACTTAACTTTTGGGACAACAACTTTAAGCAGTTAAGTTCTTCTAAAAAAGCGCTTATAACTCCAGCAGACGCAAAAGGTCAAAAGTTTAGAATTATGAGTTCAAAAGTACTTGAAGCTCAATTTAAAGCAGTAGGTGCAAACCCACAAATGATGCCTTTTTCTGAAGTTTATTCAGGATTACAACAAGGTGTTATTGATGGACAAGAAAATACAATCTCTAACATATATACTAAGAAGTTTTATGAAGTTCAAACAGATTTGACAATGACAAACCATGGTTACCTAGGTTACCTAGTTGTTTTATCTAAAAAATTCTGGAACTCTTTAACTCCTGAGTTACAAAAGAATGTAGTTCAAGCGATGAATGATGCTACAGACAAAGAGAGACAATATGCACAAGAGTTAAATAAATCTCAATTTAAACTTATAAAAGCATATGCGGATAAAACTGGAAAGCTTAAAATTCACAACCTAACTCCAGCACAAATTCAAGCTTGGAGAGATGCAGTTGCTCCAATTTACTCAAAATTCTATGATAAGAAGAAGATTGGTAAAGACTTAATCGAAGCTGCAATCAATACAAAATAATTGTAAATTTTTACGGGTAGAGTGCTTTAGGGTACTCTACATCGTTGTTATTAAGGAGAAGAGATGATTAAGTTTTTTAATCTTCTAGGTGCCACTATAGGTGTCATCAATAGGTCTATTGCTATGTTCGGTATCACTGCTGGTGTGGCTTTGGCATTTGCAAATGTTGTAGCGAGATATGCCTTTGATTATTCGTTAACATGGGCATCGGAACTCACAGTGTATTTCTTTTTATGGGGAATGTTTTTTGGGGCAGCATATTGTTTCAACATAGATGGACATATATCTATTGGGTTGGTTGTTGAAAATGTCTCAAAGCGTTGGGCTAAAGCTTTGATGCTTTTCACAAGAACAGTAACCTTTGCCTATCTTTCAGTTGTAGCTTATTACGGCTACCAATATCTACTTTTTGTAATTGAGTTAGAAGAAACATCGATTGATCTTGAGATACCTATGTGGATACCATATCTTGTTATCCCAGTCTCTTTTGCATTTGGTGCATATCGCGTAGGAGAACATATAATCAAACTTATAAATACTCCAGCCCAAGAGATAGTCATACGAACAGAAACTGAGGAACTTATGGAAGAGGCAGAAGTCGATAGAGTAGTTCAAGAAGCCAATAGAAAAACAGGTGGTATGTTATGAGTGTGATTATTTTATTTTCACTATTTTTTGGATTGTTGGTTCTTGGTGCTCCTATTGCAATTGCGCTTGGTGCATCTACTTTTGTTGCTTTAGTTGGATTTACACCAATCTCGGCCATAGAGGTATCTTCTATGATATTTGAGAAAGTAGACCACTACTCACTCATGGCAATTCCTATGTTTATCCTAGCAGGTAATCTTCTTAGTAAGGGTTCATCTGCAACAAGGATTATAGAGTTTGCAAAGTCTATAGTAGGGCACCTTCCTGGTGGTCTTCCTATATCGGCTATTTTTGCTAGTATTATCTTTGCGGCAGTTTCAGGAAGCTCTCCTGCAACAGTTGTTGCTATCGGTTCTATCATGTTTGGTGCAATCGTAGAAGATGGATATCCACGAAAGTATGCAGTTGGTACTATTGCAACTGCGGGAAGTCTTGGTATCCTTATCCCACCATCTATAGTTTTGATTGTATTTGGTGTTACTGCCGAAGTATCTATAGGAAAACTGTTTATGGCAGGTGTTGTTCCAGGTATTTTACTTGGAGTTATGCTTATGACTGTTACTTATATAGGTGCTAGAAGACTTGGGTTTAAAAGAACTGAACCACAGCCTTTTAAAGTAAGATTAGCAAAGATGAAAGATGCATCATGGGGACTGATGACTATTGTTATTGTTATAGGTGGTATCTATGGAGGATTTTTTACACCAACTGAAGCAGCAGCAGTTGCCGCAGTTTGGGCATTTTTTATCGCTGTATTTATATATAAAGACATAAGATTGAAAGAGTTTTTAGATATAGCTCTTGCTTCAGGTAAAACAACATCTATGATTATGTTTATCATAGCAAATGCCATGATTTTTGCACATTTTCTCACTCTTGAAAATATCCCACAAATCATAACTCAAACACTAGTTGATAACAATGTAGGAATGATTACATTCCTTATCTTTGTAAATGTCCTACTCATCATAGCAGGTGCATTTATGGAGCCTTCAGCAATCATCATGATAATGGTACCGCTACTTTTACCAGTAGCCATAGCACTAGGCATAAACCCAATTCACTTTGGTATTATGATTACAGTCAATATGGAACTAGGTATGGTCTCACCTCCAGTTGGATTAAATCTATTTGTAACAAGCTCATTGACAGGAATGTCCATGAAAGATGTTATGGTAGCAACCATCCCTTGGACAGCAACCATCTTTTTCGGACTTATGTTAGTAACATACATCCCTCAAATCAGCCTTTGGTTACCAAACCTAATCTACGGATACTAAACTTACACCTTTACATGTAGAGATTTTTTTCTCTACATGTAAACATCTATTTCTCATTATATTGACAGATTACCAAAAGTATGGTAAATATTAAGGAGAATAACTATGACAAAAAAAATGACAATCACTTTAGAAACAAATCTCATAGATGAATTAAGTTCCATTGCATTAGAAAGTGGCAAAAAAAAGACTCAAGTTGTTAGGGAAGCCCTGCAAGATTATTTTGATGTAAATGCTGTAACAAAAACTGTACACTCTTACAAAACAGGGGTTTTAAAGACAATATCTCATGACGATGTAAGAAAATCACTTGGTCTATAAGTTCCTAACCATAAATAACCCCAACTTAAGAATTTAAAAGAAGGGGCTAATGTGAGGCAAAAATCTGAAGTTGTACTTATTGTGCTTCAAAGGTTTTTAACGAAGCAGTAGCCACTTCTTTTAAATTTCCTTCGGACGATAAGCAAATAGCACAATTAGCGTCATTAGATTAGCTCGCCTTAGCTAAGGCTAGGCTTTCACTAATCTGCCTAGCACTAAAACTTTTCTCTTATCGCTTAAGTTGGGGTTATTTATGGTTAGGAACTTAACATACAATATGACCCAAAATCTGTAAAACAGTTAAAAAGCTAGACAAGCAAGTAGTCAGCAAAATACTAAATTTCATAGAAGAGTACGCAAAAGACTCAAAATCAAAAAAAAACTACAAAACTAAAAACACCTTTTGATGGAGCATATAGACTTAGGTGTGGTAACTATAGAGTTATATTCTACATAGAAGATGATTTAATGCTCATATCAAAAATAGCACATAGAAAAGAAGTTTACCTATAAGAGTTTAAAGTTTAGACTTGATTCCTTTGTTCCTTTATTCAAAATCCAATCTATCGTTAACTGTTCATTTACTCAAGAATTGTAACATTTAGGTAGATTTTTCTTCAAATTCTCCAAAAACTCTTGTATTTTAAAATAATTTGTGCTAAACTTATCTTTGTAATTAAATTTTTAAGGAGAATATATGAAATTAGCTAAACTTAGCTTGGCAGCTATCATGGCAGTTGGTGCATTGAGCACTGTAAACGCAACACCACTAGAGGACGCAATAAAAGGCGTTGATTTAAGCGGTTTTACAAGATATAGATATTATAACAGAGATTCAGTAGCTCATGATCTTGCAAATGACAATGAAAGACACAGATTTTCAGCTTCAGCAACACTTACTTCACCAGTAGCAGAAAATTTAGTTGCAAGCATTACAGCTGATATAGATTTAAATAACCTTGCTGCAGATGGTGCAGAAGCTGGACAAGATTTAAGAGTTCAACAATTATGGTTCAAATACTCAAATGAAAACTATAGTTTCAAATTAGGTAAGCAAGCTCTTAACACTCCTGTAACTTATAACTACTTTTCAGTAGCAACTGGAAATGGTGCAAGATTTATGTACACAGGCGTTAAAAACTTTACATTTGCAGCAGCTGCATTTGTAGATTCTGATCGTAACTTTGCTTTAACTGCTGCTCAAAACGCAGAAAATCTTTATGCTGTAGCAGCTATAGGTAGTTTTGGTTCAGTTAACGCACAATTATGGGCATTTAAAATGACAAACATAATTGATGATGAAGAGTTTTTGCAAGTAGACGGAAAAGTAGCTGGTTTTTCTTATAAAGCACAGTATGTAAGAGCAAATCTTGACAGCGCAATTTCTACAGAAACTCAATCATTCTACGGTGTTCAATTAGGTTATAAAATGGACAGCTTTGGAATCAAGGGTGGTTATACAGGTACTAGTAGTAAGGGTGGTTTTGTTAGTTTAGCAGGTGGAGATGGATCAGGATTCATATCTGGCGGTATAAACTCAGTATATGAGATCTCGAATCAAGCAGATGTATCTTCATTATTTGTATCAGTTGGTGCTTCATTCGGTAAAGTTAGCGTAGGTGCTGGTTATGTTGATGATAGCTATACTGCTGGTGGTCTAAATGTAGATGTATCAGAAGCATATGCAAAAGTTGGCTACAAGTACTCTAAAAACTTTAATACTTCAGTATATTATAGTTCTTTAGGACAAGATGTTGATTCTAATGAATTTAGATTCGAAGCAAAATATAGCTTCTAGTTTTAAAATCATTTATATGAGCCAAGGTTAGATTTTCTAATCTTGGCTTTTTTTTTGCCCAATTATAAAGGAAGTTAAATGTTTAAAATCGTTATTTCAATATGTCTCCTAGTAAGTATCTCTTTTGCAGCCGAAGAAAGCACATATGTATTTGAAGCAAAAGGAAAATTTGCTGAAGAATTAAAAACTTTATTAGAAAAATACTCAAAAGATGGACATATTGATGTAAAAGTCTTAAAACTATCTGATAGTAAGAAAAATGGAGGTATTATGAGTGCATTGTTAGCCTCAGGCAATGACAATGCAGATATAGATCGTGGACAAAAGATATATAACAGTAATTGTTTCAAATGTCATGGTATAAATGCGAAAGAGAGTTCATATGCAAATGCAAGAGTTCTATCTACACTAAGTAAAGAAGAACTAATTAATCAAATAGAAAATTATAAAATGTCACCTAGTTATGGTGGAAGTACAAAATTTGTTATGAATAACGCTGTTGAAACTGTAAATTCAAGAGATATAGAATCTGTTGTAGAATATATACTTAATATTGATAAAAAAAGTACTAAGCAGATCAATAAATCTACAAATACAAAACCTAATACTGCATCAACTAGTTATCTAAAATAACTAAAAAATTAGGGTCAGAAAAATTAGGAAAATTAGGGTTAAAAATTAGGGTCAGAAAAATTAGGGTCAAAAAATTAGGGTCAGGACACAACCCGCTACTTTCCCTTCTTTTTTAGTTACTGAAAATAGAAATTTTCACAGTCAGTTCTCTTGCTCTTTTTTCTCTCGCTTGTTTTTTTAATCTTTTTTGTTGTATACTACTCTTATGGCAAAAATAGATGAAGATTACACCCCTGTGAGGAATGGCACTTACTTAAGGAATTTACCCCACAAAACAGGGCTATAAACCACTATGATATAAAAATACTTTGTTTAATTCTTAGCTTTAATTCCTTATTTAGGGATTAAAATAGAATTGAAATCATATACTACAATTATTGCACATGATGTAAACACTTATTTTAGGGCTTTTGATGCTTAAGTTAGTGTCATTCACCCCTGTGAGTGAATCTCCACTTTTTAAAGAGGAGCTAGATTCGTTTACTATAAATTTTTACAGTCTCCTCTCTATCTTTTTCTCTTGTTTTTTAATCTCTTTTATTGATTGGATTAGTTATTTTACTTAGTTCATTATCTATAGTTGCTGTTGTTAAAATTTACAGTATATTAAAATTCCTAAGGAGCTTTAAATGATTTTTGCAGAAATAATATTGGCAATCAGTTTTGGTTTATTATCACTAGTTGTTGCCTGCGGAATGATTAAAAATAGAAAAATAATTTTTTAGAAAAAGGATGTCAGGCACGAATGGCACTAACAAAGGGTACGGGTAACCCCTTGCTATTTATGTGTAATTTAATTTTTACTATCTAGGGCAGTTGCCTTTTTTAAAGCTTTACTATCACCTTTTAAATCAACATCAGGAAGTATAGATTGTGGTTTAAATACTACACTATAGTGATATAAACTAACATCTTTAGGTTCTAACTGTTCTACAAAATAGGTAACATTATCAGATAATCCTAAAAAATGTTTTTTATATTTATTGTCTCCAACTTTACAAGTAACTTCTAGTTGCCTATCTATACCATCAGCTTTTACCGAACACTTACCCTCTATGTTGAGCATATACATTCCAGTGATGCCGTTGTAAAAAATTATGCGCCTATCTAGTTGAAAATTATCTGCTTCATAAGATAAGTTCTTTGAAGCAACTTGGGAGTCTGTTCCACACCCTGTTAGTACAATTACTGCCAAAGCAGTTAATGATAATAGTTTTTTCATAAATTTCCTTTTCTATTTAAATAACGATTTAATAATGAAATATTATACTAATTTAAATAAAATGTCAAGTTTTAGTTATTTAATTAGATTATGATATACTTTTGTATTATTTTAACTAATATTGACTTTCGTCTTTTAGGGTGCAAATAATGTTTAAGGGGCTTAAGTGCAAAAAGAAGAAT
>Ga0256840_1000974_pt1 | contig 28031 bp, 18 predicted proteins | sample 355202metaG_FD_185969 | JGI IMG/M metagenome (GOLD analysis project Ga0256840, IMG submission 185969) | Hydrothermal vent microbial communities from Mid Atlantic Ridge, Atlantic Ocean - 355-202 | ecosystem: Environmental > Aquatic > Marine > Hydrothermal vents | place: Atlantic Ocean: Mid... | reverse complement strand
CACCCTGTTCACGTAGTTTATCTATTATAGTCAGATAGGTTGTGCGAGATTCTTCAGTAAATTTCCCCAGGCACAGTTCATCGAAAATAACTTGATGGATATATTTGCGATCTTCCTCATCAGGAATAACAACATCCAGATCAAATTTATCCAACAGCCGTTGCCGATAAAAAGCCTCTTCCATCGTGTAGCGTGTTCCCAGTAGACCAACGTTATCCAGTCCCTGAGATTTGATTGCACTACCGGCAGCATCGGCAATATGGAGCAATGGAACATTGATGCGTGATTCAATAATGGGCGCTACTTTATGCATCAAATTGGTGCAGAGCAGAATCATATCCGCCCCTGCCCGTTCCAACCCTGACGCAGCCTCCGCAAGTTGCTCACCGGCCTCGAGCCATTGATCATTAACCTGGAACTGCTCGATTTCAGCAAAATCAACACTGTGCAGCAGAATTTTTGCTGAATGGAGACCACCAAGTTTCTCCCGCACCCCTTCATTGAGCAATTGATAATAAAGAAGCGTCGATTCCCAACTCATCCCACCTAACAGTCCAATTGTTTTCATCATCAAATCTCGTATAATTATGTTTCAGAGTGGATAAAACACCTATCCCTTTTCGGAAAGTTTTTTCCTGACAACAGTTAAATTGATTGCCAAAGTTTTATCTGCTGGATTAATTTTTTCTGCTTCTTCCCAATACTTCAGTGCTTCCGGAAAATTCCCGGTGCAGTATTCATCATAACCGGCATCATAAAGCTGATGGAAATTCTTTTTCCCATCTGCCTGTGGTTGGCTATTTTTTTCCAAAAGCCCATCGAGCTTGGCATGAACTTCCTCTTCAACCGACAAATGTTGCAGCTCAATAACCTTTTCCAGTTCCGGTTTATTCATTGATGGGGGGACTTTGGAAACTCGTTTCAGGACAACCCGACCATCGAGGACAACAATCGATACAATCTGACCATCCTGCTGCTCCGCTAGCTCTGTCTGAATCTGAAAAAGCCTTTGTTGAACCTTTATTCCAGAAAGTTTCCCCATTGGCTTTTCATTGTCAATATGGGTTGTTCCAGCCGCCAAGGTGTCTGGATTCAAGCCGAGATAATCAACTTGTTGCACATTAATGGTAAAATGCCCTTCAGGAAGATCAAAGGCTTTTTCATAATCCTCAGTTGAATCATCCAGCTGAAGTTCCCCCCCTTTGAAGTTGATTTTTGTCGTGTAGTCATCAGACAAAATATCTACCCAGCCAGTCAAGTGTTTCAGCTCACAAAACTGGAGAACCTTGGCGAATGGCATCTTTTCAAGGTCACCGGTGTATTTCTGGGAGATATATTTTTTTCGCCGCTGTAATATGGAATGAACTTTTGCCTTGATAATTTCAGGGTGAAGGGGTTTCTGCAAATAATCATCGGCACCGCTGTTCAACCCCTTGACAATTGTTTCTGGATCAGAATGGGAGGAGAGAAAAACAAAAGGTGTCTGCCGATGGGAAAATCTGTTCTGATATTCCTGGTAAAATTGGAACCCGTCCATCTCCGGCATGTTAATGTCTGAAATAATCAGTTGCGGTTCCACATGATTAATAAATTCAAGTGCCTGAACCGCAGAAAGATAAGTTTTTACTTCATAGCCAGCTGCGGCTAAAGCCTCAGTGACTAAATCAAGATGAATTTGTTCGTCATCAACAGCGAGAATCAATGTTGCTTCTCCTCATACATTATTCTATCTTTTGTTAAGAATCGACACAATCTGGTCAATAGAGATCTCTATTTCACTTCGCTCATCAACATCCTGCGGACAAATCGCCAATAGAAAATAAGGAGCTTCATTGATCAGAAACCGTCGCAGAATAATTTTTTCTTCATAATTGATATCAATCGATAAATATTCGGCACCATGATGTCCCAGAAGAGAACCAGCGCGCTCCAAAGCCCCCCCTAGCACAGCAGTAAACGCCGAAATAGCCTCCATCGACACAGGAGGATTCACCACCGCAAAAGGGAGACCAGTATCATCCGCTACAACAGCTCCGCTGAAATGGCTTCGTTTACACATGTTCAGGATAACCTGTTCAAGTTGATCGCCTCGATACTCCAAGCCAGTTGGATCAATCTCGTCGACCGACACCGGAAGGGTCTTCCGAACCGTTTTTGTCGGAACCTCCGGGGCAGCAACAGATCTGACTTTTTCTTCAACAGCGGGAACAGACAGATTCAGAGCAGAGGTTAACTCAGAAGCCAAAGCAATTGCTTCACGAATTTCAGAAGAGTCCAGAATCAACGTCATCTTCTTCTCCTTTCGACTGAGCAAGCAACATCTCTCTCTCTTTATATTCAATTGCCAGCTGAAAATAATTCCGCGCGGCAGATTTCCCGGTCTTCAGCATCCCGACCGGAATAGAACGCAGACTGGCCAGTTCAAAAGCAGGATCATTGGCAATGAATTCTGAAAAAAATAGATCATCAGGGAATGCTGTGCTTATTTCCTGGAACATTGCATTTTCTGTTTCATTGTCCCGATTATGCATTGTCAGAATGATTCCCTCAAGTGACAACTCAGGATTAGAGTTCTTCTGTATCCAGGAAATCAATGACAACATTTTTGGCAAAGTTTTCAAGGAAAGAGCTCGGCATTGGGAAGCAAGCAAAACTCCCTGGCTTGCACCAAGCAACGCAACCGACAAACTTCCTAATCCCGCCGGGGCATCGATGACGATATAATCGAAGTATTTTGCGATATGTTGCAACGCTCTGGAAAGTGCCCCATTTCTGGCCCAATCTTCTAATTGTTGAACCGAATCAGGATCAACTGTTCCAATCCCCATAATTGCCATTTTTTTTTCTTTGGTATAAAAAGCCACCTCTTTTAGCTGACATTTCCCCGCCAGATAATCAACCAGCCCTTTTTTTGTTTTTTTCCGGATATTCGTCGCAATCGACATTCCACCTTGAGGGTCGGCATCAATCAGCAGGACACGTTCTCCCAGCCGACTCAGACTATAGGAAAAGTTCAGAGCTGTTGTGGTTTTACCAACACCCCCCTTTTGACTAGCAATTGTCACTATTTTACCCATGTAAATATTCTCCAGTGTAGGTTACAAACGTCGCATTTCCGCTTGTACAAAAAGTTTCACATTCGACATCAGATCGCCAGACAGCATGACCAGTAAGTCACTTAATGGAAGAGGCAATAATTTCTTAATAGAATCACTGTCTTCAGCCGAAAAAACTGCTGGCAGCTCTTTGATTATTGGATTTTGCTCCGGCAACTCTGCCAATATTTTTTTCACTTGATCAATACAAACCAGGCTGTTCAATACTTGATGCTGGATGCTGATATTTTCACCATCCCGACGCTCAGTTGTCATTCCAAAATCGACCAGGAAGGAACCTTTATTCAGGAATAAAAGCCTTGTCAGAGCCGCTTCTCCAAAAACAATACTCTGACGAGCACTGACCAGCATGCCACGATTAATAAAAACCTCACCAATCATTTCTGAAAACATGATTCGGGCAGTTTTCCTACCAATATCCAGGGTTTGCATCAACTCGGTCAGGCTGATATCTGCAAGGTTTCCGGTCAGGATATTTTCTGTCTGCCGATATCGGTCACTGCGACGCAACGCAGCCTTAATTCGCGCAAACAACTCAGCACGTTCAAAAGGTTTGACAATGAAATCATCAGCACCAAGCTCCAACCCCTTTATTTTAAGATTGGTGCGATCGAGAGAGGTGATAAAAAGAACCGGGACGTCTTGAAGAGACTCTTGCCTGCGCATCGCCTCCAATAACTGAAAACCATCCATTTCCGGCATCTGGATATCCAGAAGCGCCAGATCAGGTGGGTCATTGTTCATCATATCCAACCCTGCCCGACCATCAAATGCAGCATGGACCTTGAATCCCGCTGATTCCAGATATTCATTTAATATCTCATAAGTTGCGGGATCATCATCAACAATATGAATTTCATAGCCCTTCACGCGACTTCCCCGTTGATATGACTGATCACGTCAGCCAGAAGGCTATGTATTTCGATATCGAGAACCGGCACTTGTAATGATTGGAAACACTGACCACTATCCTCAAGAGAGACTTCATTCAAAAAAACACTGATAAGAGGTGTTTCACCACTCTCCGTTACCGCTGACAGATTACTACCGATTAAAAAGAGCAACTCTGGATGTTCATTCTCAAGGATACGATGCATTTCCTGCGGCGTTTTACAAACGTAACAACAGACATCACGATCTTTCAAAGGAGCTTCCAGATAAGGATAAATCTGATCCCGAGAATCAACAATCAGCGCTGCCAAATCAGCACTTGAAGAAATCGTCCCGCGACCACGTATTTCTACGGTGAAAGTACAGCCTTTTTCGGCACCATTACGAACCGAAACCGTACCATTGTGCATTTCAACATATTTCTGCACGATATTGAGTCCCAAACCGGAACCATGGACACGGGTTGACAGAGCACCTTTTTTTCGAACTTGAGAAAATCGATCAAAAATACCCGCTATTTCTTCAGCTGGAATTCCTGAACCCTGATCTGTAATTTCTATTTGAATGGTATCTTCCACACTCTGGCAGGAAACAGTAATTGTTGATCCTGACGGCGAATAATTAATTGCATTTGACAATATATTATTGAAAATCTGTTCAAGCTTCATGCGATCAGCCCGAATAGGGACAAAATGTCCCTCTTGCTGATAACTGATGCTCACCTGCTTGTCTGTCGCCGTCAGTCGGTTTAATTCAACTATCGAATACAGTAGAGCCTCCAGATTTAACCGCTCAGTCTCAAACTGCACCCTTCCCGCTTCAATCCGTTCCATATCAAGAATCTGGTTGATAAATGCCCCCATTTTCTGGCCAGCATCGATCATCTTGTCCAAATGTTCAGTGATTTTCTCAGCCGACATGGAATCCAGGCTATCTCTGACCAGATTGATTCGGCTGATGATGGAATTAATCGGGGCTTTCAGGTCGTGGGATGTGATCGCGGTTAGTTCACTTTTTAGGGCATTCAAATCCTTCAGCTCATTATTGTAATTTTTGAGCTGTTGTTCCAGTCTTTTTTGCTGTGAAATATTAAAAGCGCTGGCAATATAACCCTGTAAGGTACCATCTGATTTACGCACTACCGAAATAGAAAGCATAACCGTGACTTCAGTACCATCGCTGGCTCGATTAATCACTTCACCAGACCAATGCCCCGATTCCGGGTCTGAAATCTGTCGCCACATATCCTCATATAGCTGGGGGGAATGCCGACCCGATTTTAGAATCCGGGGATTTCCGCCAATAACATCTTTCAGCTCATACCCATACAGTTTGAGAAATGATGGATTAACTTCCAGGATATTGCCATCAGGATCAGTCATAGCAATGGCCATTGGTGTCGTCTGGAAATAACGGTAAAAAACCGCTAACTGCTCCAACAATTGCAGCGATTCAGAAGCATCGCAGCAAATAAGTTCAAACCTCTGGCCTTTTTGAATCAGAATAATTTCAAGAGGAGTCTCTGCAAATGTCGTTAATGCCAGAGAAACAACATCATTATTCTTCAGATTTTCAATAGTCTGCTGTAATTTCTGCTGATCTTCCTCACTGAAAAACTCACAAAAATTAGTCGGAGTAACCCCCGAAAAGAAAGCTGATGCGTCATCGACACCACCGACAATCTGCAAATCGCGGTCAATAATAATCCGGCTGAATTTTTTCAGGGAAAAAAGAGTTTTACCCAGTTCAAGATAGTCGATCATCTCAATGCCCCCGTCCAGAACCCAGAGTGATGAAAGAATCTGCACACAATATAGCAGTAGTGCAGATTATGGTTTTATCAGGCTGGAATCTCATATTTATCTGGAAGGAGATCGGTTCCACATTCGAGCCCGTCAATCCAGTCAATGAAGCGATGACTTAACTCTTTATTCGGCATCATGGCACCATGTTGAGGCGCAATAATATCGATATCAAGTTGCCGAACCGTGTTCACCCAGGTTTTTAGCGCCCTTGAATTCGTCATATAGCGTTTATGAAACCCCTCCATATAGGGGATATGGGCATCAAAATCCTCAACAAATGAGTAGGGCATCTCCAGAGAAGCTCCGAGGTCACCCGAGTAAAGAATCTTTGCTATAGGATCATAGAGTTGAAAGTTTCCTGCCGAATGTAAAAAATGGGCAGGAATAACCTTCATCCGTGCTTCACCTACGGTGATAATCATTCCCTCGTCAGGAATTGGGTTGATTCGCTCTACAACCAGCTCATCAACCCCAAAATGGGGGATAAAGCGCATCCAGAGAGCCGACAGATAAGCATCAGCACTGGTGACCATCAACCAACCATTTGCTGAGGCAATAATATCGGGATCCTGATGGGAAAAAAAGACATGCTGCAGAGCATTAATCTTCATTTCAGCTGAGAGCATGGAAAAAAGCTTGGTGTAAACCTTATGTCCCCCGGGATCAAGAATCATCCCCACACCATTATTAACAATCACGTGTTGGTTGGCCTGTACCATATGGCCACTACTTAAATCATCGACAAAAACATTTTTGTGCTGCGCCGCTTCAAATAAAGTAAGCATAATAGTTCCTTGTTAACTATTGGTCAATTGAGAGAAGTCTTGATTTCTTCAGCCGCTTTATTCAAATCGAAAAAAATCAATCCCAGCTTGGCATTTTGTCTGGCCATAGCGATCAAAACAGCATGGGGGCCTGCATGTTTACTCAGGAAATAACCATCTTTCCCTTTGACATAAAGCTGTTCCAAATCGCCGCGCTCTAACTCCACCGCTATCCGTTCTCCCATCGCCAACAATGCAGCACTCATCGCTGCAATTCTCTCTTCCTCAAGACCTTGCGGTAAAGAACTAGCAATAATCAACCCATCCACTGAAACAACAGCACAGGCCTCAATATCGCTTGAACTGGCTTGAAGATCTGACAGTGCTTTGTTCATCTGCTCAATTCTGGACACGATCCACCTCCCTGTAGAATTGCTTATTTTGGAAACTTAAGATTCAAATAAAAACGATATCACATTAAACAATAGTTATATTTAAATATCAACCATTATTTAGGAACACTTAATAAGAGCGAGAGAATATTCGAATATTGGCTACTGGATACCGGCAGAAACCCAAACAAAATCAACATGGAAGCAAGCAAAAAAAACCAGCACCATTGACATTAACAGACGTTAAAGTTAATATCTTACGTCTATGCATCATTGTATCTCCAACAAAAAGGATCACAGCAAATGATTATGACAAACGTAAATACTGTTCCCGGGAAAAAAATTGTCGAACATTTTGGCATTGTTCAGGGAAGCACAGTCCGGGCAAAACATATCGGACGCGACTTTATGGCCAGTCTGAAAAATCTGGTGGGTGGGGAGCTGAAGGGCTACACCGAACTGCTGCAGGATTCCCGTGAAGAAGCAATGAAACGGATGGAAGAACAGGCTCGGCAGATGGGAGCTAATGCCGTTGTCAATATTCGTTTTGCCACGTCCTCTGTCGCCCAAGGGGCAGCTGAGCTTTTTGCCTACGGAACCGCCGTTCGGGTAGAGTAGGAGAAAAATATGGAAAGTTTACTACAAAATTTTGATCTGGTTATTGTTCTCGTCCTGGCAATTCTTGGCTACACGGCAGGAAGTTTGGCAGAGAAACGTCACTATCGATCGATCATTAAACGGGAAAAAGAACTGCTGAAAATGGCTGTCGTAACGGCGGAAGGCAGCTTTCCACCCGGAAAGGTCGGGAGCTCAGCTCTGGTATCCGGTAGTGTCGTTATTTCAATTGACTACTTCAAACGTCTTCTTGCTATTTTGCGGAATATTTTTGGTGGACGGGTCAAATCTTACGAGTCCCTGGTCGATCGAGCCCGCAGGGAAGCGATTCTGCGCATGAAAGAAAGTGCCAGAAAGCAGGGTGCAAATATGATCATCAATATGCGCCTGGAAACAGCGACGATTGGTCGAAGTGCCAATAAAAGAAAGAGTGTCGGCAGTGTTGAAGCGATTGCATATGGCACGGCTATTGTTATGAATAAGGGATGATGGCTAAGCCATCATCTCTTTTATTGAGATCAGCAAGTCATGATTTTCACCCCAAAACAACCTGAAGATAACGTCAACGTCTCAAAATCTCACCCCCTGATTGAGCTGCTCTGGCTCCTCGGGGGGCTGATTCTACTGGTCGGCCTGATTTTCTTCCTTCTTGGGGTCACTGCTGATTGGGCAGCCTCGAAAGTTCCGGTCAAAGTTGAAACCTGGATTGGACAGCAAGCATTAAAGGAATTTCCTGCTATAGAGAATCATTCCCTGAACTTACGTTTACAGTCCCTGATTGACAGCTTGCCGGAAAACTCTTTATTGCACCAATACAAATTTCATGTCTTTCTCGTCGATTCGGAGGAGATTAATGCCCTCGCCCTACCGGGAGGAAATATTGTCGTCTATTCGGGGTTACTGAAACAGGTTCAATCAGAAAACGAGTTAGCAATGATTCTGGCTCATGAGCTTGGACATTTTGCCCACCGGGATCATCTGCGTGGGCTGGGACGTGGACTGGGAGTTGCTGTTGCAGCTGCCCTGCTGTTTGGGGAAGAAAGCGCTGCCAGCAGTCTGGTCTCAAAAACCCTGCTGACCTTTCAGGCAAAATATTCACAGGATCAAGAGACGGCAGCAGATCAGTTTGGGCTTGACCTTCTCACCAAACGCTATGGCCATGCTGGTGGAGCGACTGCTTTCTTTAACCGGATAAAGAAAGAAACAGGCGGAAAATTTCCCTACCTACTTGCTTCCCACCCGCACCCACAAAACCGCATTGATGCCTTAATGCGCCGGATAATCGGAAAAAGTTATCCGATCCACGAAACAATCCCGTTGAAAAACGATATTTTTACAGACAAGTAATTCTATTTTGGCAACTTCACCTGACGAACCGTACTTTCGGTTTTGTTCGCTGAGCGATCCCACAAGACAACCTTGTAGAAATAACGTTTTCCCTTCAGCACCTCATCAATGTAGCCCCCATTAGCAACCCGATCCTTGTTTACTCTGACAAAATCACGGTTATTGCGGCTACGATAAACATCAAACCCGGCAATATCAGGGTCATGTGAGACAACCGCCACTTCAACATGATTCCCTTCAACTCCAAGCTTCACGGAAATGATGTGGGGCGGAACCGCATCTCCTGCCACAACCTGAATCATGGCCGACGGAACCGATTCGTTTCCGACCTGATCAATGGCAGTCACCTGATACTGTATTTGTTGACCAAGAGGGGGATGCTGATCGACAAATGTTGGCAAAGCCAGAGGGGAAACGGTCAAGCGGGTTTTACTCTTATCAACAGAACGATAGACATGATACCCTGCTAGGTCGTAGCTTTTCACCGCCCGCCAATTGAGGACAACCTGCTGGTTTTTTGCCACATATCCGGCCATTGAGGGGGCTCCGGGAGGAGTCACATCGGGGAGTTGAATTTTAACCGTTTTTGACGGAGCCGATTCATTGTAATGGGTGTCGATGGATGTTACCCGGTAATAATAGGGATAGCGTGACAGGTTCTTTGTCAAAGCATCGACATAGGCTACCACCGGCAGAGGTTTGTTATTCAACAATGCCCAGTCGAGACTCTCGGGCTTCATTGTCCGATAAACCCGATATCCCAGCAAATCAGCATCGTTCACCGCAGTCCAGCTTAAATTGATATCGGCTTCGACAACCTCAGCCTGCAGTTGATCCACAACCGCTGGCGGTGTCGCATCTTTAGCGTAACCAGAAACAGTCAATGAAGATAATGATTCAAAACCACCCTCATTGACACAGGTAACATAGTAAAAATAATTGAGATCGACCGCAACGTTATGATCAATAAAGCGGGTTTCTGTCAGCGGTTTTGCATTGAGTTTTTTAAAATCGCTATCTGCCTTGCGACTCCGATAAATATTGTAGCCTGTCACCTTTTCATCGGCTGATTTCTGCCATACGATTGTCAGCGAATCCTCCCCCTCTTCAATCCCAGGGCGCGCCAGCGGAGCGGGGCGACGATCCTTTTTGACCTTCCCCATGACTTCAACTGAAGTTGGCCCCTCATCGCCGAAAAAATCAATCCCGCGAATCTGATAAAGATAGATCTGATGCTCTTTGACCGTAGTATCGGTATAAAAATAGGGGGCAACACTCACACTACCGTCTGCATGTTTCGACGTCTGCACTTGAACTGGTGCAGTGTTGATTCGGGTAAATTTTTCTTCCATCAAACCCCGTCGATAGATATTAAACGAGGTGTAGGGTTCGTAGCCATCCCACTTGAGAGCAACTCCCCACTTAAACATGTGCGCCTTGACATCCCAGACAATGGGGAGAACATCGGGTTTTTCCAGATCAATGGGACAGGTTGCCGTTGCCACCAGATTGTCGCCGGCATATACGTCAACGGTATAGAGACGTTTTTCATCGATAGAGAGGTCTTCGTCAACGTAATATTGCCCCATCACCGCAGCAACCTGCTTATCGAGCGTTGAAATAAACAGCAGCATGCCCAGTCGATTATCCCTCTGTGAAAGAGATTGATTGATCTCTTCCCGGCTTTCCGCCGCCTTAAACGGATACATCAACTTCAATGCCACAACATTGTTACCAAGTTGCTGTTTGGCATCATCAAACGGGAGTATTTTGAGATCGGCGATTTTAACCCGATTTTTAATGTCATCAGCCGGAGAGCGCCACAACACGTAATGATAATCAAGTCCTTTGTCGCTCACCATCCAGCGTAATTGCACCATTTTCCCATCATATTTCCCCTTGATAGCAACCTTGACAGGGTCTTTGGCAAAAGCGGTTCCAGAAAGGGCAAGAACCAGGAGCAAAACAATAATTTTAAAATATTTCATCATCAGCTTTATATCCGTTATTGAAATAGGGTGGTGGGTGTCAGGGTATTAATCCAACCTGTCCCTCCTATCAACGTGCCGCGTTCAAGACTGTATTCTCCCGAATACGGATCAAGACTGGTCGCCCCCTCTTGCAGAGTGCGAGAATAAAGATTGGCCCAACCAGTTTTAATCAGATGGATATTATACATTTTGTGTATTCCAAAAATCTGGAGGAACCGTTTACCATCAAAATATCCATCAACCTTATCCTTCAATTCCAGGACATGATCCTGAGATCCAGACTGACTCCGAAGAATATAATCTCCCCGCTCAAATTTATTTCGGGTATTATAACCGTAGTCAATCTGCTGCCCCATCAGTGCTACCTCACCATCGGCATGGGGTTCAAAATTCACAATTGCTTCAACTTCGTTCCAATTGATTGGTGCCGCAGTTGAAAAACGGAACTCAAGGGAACGGAATTCAGCCGATGGATTCCGCTGAAATGCCGCCTGTTTATATTGATCAAAGGCATGGTCATACCCTGTGATCCTTTCAGCCAGCGGAGCACAAGTTTCCATCGCCGCACGCCGGAGAAACGCTTTCATCATATCGGGAAGGCTGTCGACAACATCCCAGGTCATTGTATCACCGATCCCCACCCCGACGGCTTCCGTCAGTTCCGGAATATCAGAGGGAGCCCGATAGCGACATTCTGGAGCAGTTGATGCGTAGTGGCTGGAACGGAACATCGGCCACAAAACATTATTGATGCCGGCATACAAAACAGCCTCCCGACCCCTTTGGACATCAGCTTTATAGGCATCCTGATCCAAAGTGAAGTTGACATGGAAACGGGGGTTGAGGATACCAGCGTCTATGACCTCTTGACTGCTGGCATATTCAACCTCCGCACTCCCCTCTGCGGGAACCGTTAAATTAAATTTAGACGTATATTTTTTATTTCCTTCACGATCGACAATCCGAATCCGATATTCTCCATCCCAGTACCAGCGATAGTGGCTGTCATACTCGGCAGCTACCGTACCGGCAATGGCTCCCACCTTTGAAGTAACGGAAGACAATCCAACACTCTCTGAGGCGAGATGACGCTCAGCTTGAGCTGTGGGAATCTCTCTTTGTCCCCCGGCAGCGGCAGCAACAACAGTCCGCGCTCCGCCACTTTGGACCAAGGCCGTTCTCGCTGTTGATGCCTGAGGTGACAATCCCGATCCTACACCAACAGGAGACTCCATTTCTTCTCCAGCTAAATGTCGCCCTGCGGGGACATCCTTAAAGGGGTTCCAGAACGAACCATCATCCAGAATCAAAGCTTTCCGCTTAACCCCCGCTTCATCCTCAACCATCCGCACCGATTGTAATGGCTGTTCAGGAGTGAAGTTCAACAAATAGCGTCGTGATCCTTCCTCACCATCAGTCACCATCACTTTACCGGACACCGAGCCGGGGATCAGTTCGCCAGCAGCGTTGGTAACCTCAAAGCGCAGCCCCTCAGAATTGAGAGCCCAGTTCCAGATGTAACCATCAAAAACTGCCTTGGTTATCAGATAAATCGGGGTGTTTTTATACACCGGCTTCGTTGCCCGGGTGGGGTAGACAGCGTAAATCCGTTCACGGAAACTAAGCTCTTCGCTAGTAGTGGTGAAAACATGAGTGACAACTTCGGATCTCACAACACCACCAATTTCACCGCTACCATGACGATAGTGCCGAAGCTGAAATTCAAGAGAATAGGTATAAGTTTTCGCCGCACTCAACGCCATAAATGGAGTAAAAACAAGTTCCATTTGCCCTTTGCGTCCACCAACAATTTCAACAGGGGTATTTCCAGCCCGTAAAGTCAACGCTTTGGCCGATTCTCTGGCATCATTAAAATCAATGATATCATTACTTTGGGTGGGGTCTTTCACACATAAAATATACCATTGACCATCGTCATAGCGGAATTGCCGCATAATTGGCATGTTGGCACGGACACTGATGCTATCTAAACGACCAATTCCCGTCGCACTATTCTCCGGTGCCGAATAAGCCACCAACGGAATATTCTCTATACTGCTATCTCCAGCACCCTCAGGTGGATCATCCGGCATGGTAAAAGTAATCTCCCACGTCCCTTCAACCAACCCCATCAAGAACGAGTACTCCATCAAACCGTGGACACCAATATAAACCCCGGCGGCTTCAGATGCTTTAAAACGAGCATCCAATTCAGCATAGGCACTCATAATTTCAAACTTCTTGCCGCGCGCTTTGACTCCAGCCTCCAGTCCGATCCAAAGTTTTCCCCGTGCGTCGATATAGAATGGTTTGATCCCAGCAGCCAAGTCGATCTGTGCCCCGCCGTAGAGACGACCATAAAAAATCCATGCGCTTCCCTCGAGGTCAAAATCGTACTTTACCCCCATTGCAATGCCACTTGAATCTAGCTGGATATAGCCCGAACCGGTCAAAAATTCGAGAGCTGTCACTTCAATGCGCTGTGATTGGGAGCCAAAGTAAATATGCCAATCACTTTCGGCAAATAACAGATCAACTTGACCGTCAACACCCAACAGGGTAAATCCAGTGATTTCCTTACTCAATTTCGCCTGCGCCTGAACATGTAACATCGCCGGGCTGGCTCCTATCTCGATTGTGGCACCGAGTTGTGCCTCACCAGACGCACCACGACCCTTCATAAACCACGAATCTCCATGGAGGACAACTCGGTAGTTGGTTGGCTCCATAGTCAGACTGAATTTGCCAAAATAGGTATAGGCATTATCCAGCGTTCCGAGATCAAGCAATGCCGTTAGCGCAATAGTTGTGTTGCCATCGGGGACAAAGGTCACGCCGCTGGCAGCAGTTGCAACTGTCATGTGATAAGCAATTCCACCACCGATACCATAGATATTCATGGGGATTGGCGACATCGGAATAGTGGCCGAAGATTTCATAGCAACCCGCCAATAGGCAAAAGAGGCATCGTCAGTATCGACCGAGCCAATCTGTAACGCCCCCTCAAGAGACATGGTCTTTGCAATGAGAACGTCTAACGCTGCTCCAAAACCAGTTCCATAAACCGGATCATCGCTATACATCGCCAAGGTTCCCTCAAATTCAAAACCGGGGTTCCTGAATTCAATATCGATCTCATTTAATTCGTAAGTGAGATCATCAAACAGTTTGATGACTGCCCCCGCCTGGCACAAATCGGCGATATTGACGTTACCCCCAGCCAAGAGATAAAATTTATTGTTGTAGCCAATTCCCAGTTGTGTCAGAGTCAAATCAAGACCGGCCAGACTAACTGTGACCCCATTAAAAGATCGGGACATCTCTGCTGCATCAACTTCGATCTTCGTCGCATAAATCTGTAACCCGGACAAAGACATATCATCCGGCATTGCAGACAATACGGCATCCGCCTTCATGGTGATATCGGTATTCATGGAAAAATAGAGCCCATCAGACGAATCGTATCCTGCACCCAGATCACTGACGGTCAACTCAGCGAAACCAGCATCCGCCGTGAAGTTGGCATCGGTCTCTCCCCCGAGGCTCCAAGCACTGATCCCACCATTATCAACCGTCAAAGCAGCCGCAACCTGCAGATCAAAAAACTGCTCAAGAGTCAAATCCAGACCAAGGCTGCCCGATGAAATTGAAAAACCTGAGAAAGCAAGGCTGGCCTGAGTCAAAACTGTCGGGAAGCCCAGCCCCTGAATATCCACCGGATTTTCCAAGGCAACAGACCCAGCAACACCGGAAGCGGAGAACATCAGCTCATTGACAGCAAAAGCAATTTCGGTAGATTCATAGGGAAAGACAATGTTTCCCCCCAACACGACATTGGCAGCGCCAAAATCGAACGATCCCTCTATCCCCTTCAATTTAACGGTTGTTCCGGGAATATTGAGAGCGGACTCGGCTCCGGCCGTAAAAGTATACAAGTCATTGACACTGTCATAGCCGATAGCCGGTGTGATTGAAGTGCCATACCCTGATCCGAACACGAGACTCCCAACAAGTCCCTTCAGCCTGATAATTTCCTGTAATGTTGTTTTAGAGGAGTCAAAACCAATGGTTAAACTGGTCAGTTGTGCATCAATTCCATAACTGGAATCTTCGAACACATGAGCCGTCGCATCACCGTTCCAATTCAAATCACCACTGAAACCACTGCCACTCAAACCAATGTTGGTTAGCGAAACTCCTTCCAAAGCCGGAAGCGAGCTCGTTTGATTAAAAGTAATTGTTCCCCCCAACACTTTTCCGTAAGCAGTGTTATTGACAGCCCCCACCTCAACACCATCGATCTGAGCCGTGAAGAAGTCGGTCACAACCGGGAACGATCCGTTAAACGCGATCGATCCCGATTTGACTTGCGGATGAGATGGATCACTCAGGTCGATCTCAACATTACGGATTGTGACTGGCAGATCACCGAGAGGATCTTTCAGCTCATCGGGAATGGAGGCCATCAAGCTCCCTAGATTCAAACCGCCGGTTGCTTCGGTAATCATGCCACCAGAATAGTCAAAAGTTGTCCGCAGCGAAAAATCTCCAACAGCAATCAGGAGGGAGCCCCCCAGTTGATCGAGAACAAATTCCCCATCGTGGTAGACTCTTGCTGTTGCTGTTACTTCCTGCCCCCCAAATGTCACCCCACCCGACAGAGCAATCCAAAAACGGCTGTCGGTCACACCAAAACCGTACTGGGTAAGAGACATCAACATGGCATCATTCAAGTTAACCGTTGCACCAGTGATCTCCTGCATCCCCGTTGATGCATCGGCAAGCTCCAGAGCATCTTTAAAAACCTTGAGACCGGTGAACGAGAAGGAACGATCCAGATCACTCACAGCCGAATTTTCCAATGTTAAATCGGCATCAAGAATCACAAAAAACTCACCGTCAGTGTAACCACCAGCAACTTTGCTCAAATTGATTTTTGCAAAATCTCCAATATCAAATGATTGTTGCAAACGATCAGTGGCAATCGTCATTTCACTAATTCCACGACTGTTAAATGCGGTAGCAACTGCAATCGGAATATTGTCAAATGCCGATAGCTTTAAAACAGCAGCAATCGATCCAGAAACACTGTTGGCAGAAAGGCCGAATGAAAAGGCCGAAACATCGGCAGAAAAACCGGCCAGCTGAAAACGCCCCAACGTCCCGGGGTCGATATCAACCGGCCCTCGGGTTGATATCCCCGTCGTCGACAAAACCAGACTGTTGTCGCGACTTAGACGTATCGATCCCCCTCCGAGGTCAGACGGAAGCTTGATTTTCCCCCATAACGAAACGTTGCGGTCATCCAAGGAGAGAGAACCGGCAAGATTCTTGACCGCAAAAGAGGTTCCCGGGATCGTGAAAGAGAAACCCGCAGCCGCATCAGTAGCCACCTCTTTTAGTTGAGCTTTCCCTTGTTCAAATTCTCCATCCGCACGATCTGCCAAACTTTCTTTGACCTCCGAGAGGCTTTGGACTCCCCACGTAATGGCCCCATCGGCAAGCATGCGGAGATCTGTCACCTCATTTGCAACCCCGTAACCGGCACCAAGTTTCACCGCGCCATCGAGGTCGGTCAACCTGATCATTTCCATAACTGATGCTTTGGTGGTATCAATTCTTAACTCAACCCGACTCAGCCGCAAAGCAATACCATATTCGCCAGTGACAACTGGGATTGTGATTATCTGAGCTTGTGGTCCTCCGGCAGAACCACTTTCGAGAGAAACACCCCTTTTCCCTTGGCTACTCTTGTTACCACCCGAACCAACGGCAACGGACGGCCAACTGACAGTCCCTTTGAACCCGGACGGAGTCAAGTTAATGTCACTGAAATTGAGATTCTGCAAGGCATTCGGCATCTCAATTCCGCTGATTGTTGCGAAGGAAACCAATCCATCAACAGAAGCCCCGTCAAACCCGAAACTTATTGATCGTAATTGTGCCTGTAACCCCGGTAAATCGACATTCATTCCTCTCGGGAATGCGACGGTTACGGTTCCAGACGTAATCCGACGCCCGTCGAGATCGACACCAAGATCAGAGAAACTGACTTTCAACTCACCGGTCAATGGATCCTTCAGATCCCGAGGCAAATAGGGCATTAAAAAACCGGCATTAATGAAACCTTCACCCGAAAGCTTGCCCGCAACCATCTGGGCCGTAGATCGCAGAGAAAAATCACCTAGGGCAAGGGTCAAACCATCAAAACCAAAATCACTGATTTTATAAGTCCCATCCTGAAAGATTCGGGCTGTCAGAGACATTTGGTTGTCCTGATAATTGGCCGAACCTTTTAAACCAAACCACAGTCGTCCCCCGTCTACCCCGAGACCATATTGTTCCAGAGCCAGATTGACCGCGTTGATCTGAACATTTCCCCCCTTGATATCGTTCCAGCCAGCCATATTTTGGGCAAAAGCGATTCCGCTCTTAAAAATCCGTAGTCCCCTTAAAGAGACCTTTTTCTTATAATCGGCAAACAATGCGTGGGTTGCTTGAATTCCACCATCAATCTCAACGTAAAAATTGCCGTTTTTATAGCCACTGCTGATGTTATCCAGGGTCAATATCGCAAACCCTTTGAGGTCAAATGTTTTATGAAGAGCACCGCTGTCAATGCTCAAATCCTGCAGCCCGGTTTTATCGATTGCAGCTGCAACTGCAATCTCTAAACCGCCAAACTGTTCAAACGTTAAATCCCCAGCTAACGAGCCAACGATGTTACCGTTGGCAATATCGACACTGAGGGCGGTCAACCTTGAAGCGATATGGGCAAGAGAAATATCGGGCAGATCCGCAGGGTTGAATTCAATGGGGCCAGCGGTTGATAAACCGGTTTCTGCCGACAGTGTGAGAGGATGATCGGTCGGGATAGTGATTGTTGCCGATCCCATAGACGGCGGCAAAATCAAGGTTCCCGACAAAGAAAGAGAACGATTTTCCAAACTGATGGATCCACCCAGATTTCCGAGGCTGAACAAACCACCAGAAAGAACCAGCCGCTGCGCACTGTCTTCGATGCCAGCAGCAAGGTTTTTGCCCCAATGAATCGTTTTGTCCGCAAGCAGAGTCAGGTCTGGGATTGTCAGGTTATTAAATCCTGATCCAAAACGAAGAGATCCGGCAAAGCTGGTCAACTGAACCATATCGGCCAACGCCAATTGGGTATCGACCATCACGCTGAGTTGTGTCAAGTCAAGGGTAAACCCATATTCGCCTTCAAGAATAGTGACCGACAGGTTTCCACTCAGCCCCACCAGATCAATTTCACCGGAAAACCCGTTGCGGCCCAACTGCAATGCGGTAAACGGAATATCACTGATTGGCAGACCAACCCCTGTCAATGCCACAGACCCATCAATTTGGGCACTGGAGGCTGAGAAAGTCATGCTTGACAGTGCCATTTCGACGGATCCAAGTTCAAACGCTAATGGTGACGGTGGATTCAACGTGACTGATCCGAGCAAAACCTGGCGATTGGCAAGATCGACATGAAAACCATTCAGCTGAACCAGCAATTCCCCGTCATCATTAAACAAGCTGGGAATTTTCTCCCGAACAGCAGCAGGAATGCCAGATATTGCCCCTTGTGCGGAATTAATCAATCCTTCAGCATTCACTGCAGAGCGATCAACTTTGAGTGAAAATTCACCAAATGCCAGATAGAGCTTGTCCAGGTCGATACCGCTGAGTTCAGTTGTCCCATCGTGGAAGACGCGAGCGGTTGCTGTCACTTGTGCCCCGGCCAACGCTCCGGTTCCTTTTAACCCAACCCAGAATTTATTTTCTTCAACACCAACCCCATATTGGGTGAGAGTCAAAACGGCTCCCTCAATTTCAGCTGAGGCTCCGGTTAAATCGTGCCAACCGGACATATTGTCTGCTAGAGTGATGGCACCTTGGGCAATTTTAAGCCCGTGGAAGGAGAGAGAGTCACCAATACCTGCCATAGAAGAAATGAGTGAATTTGTCGGAGTAATGGCTCCATCCAATTCAACGGAGAAAGCACCATCATCGTATCCCAGAGCAAGTTTTGTCAGGGTCAATGTCGCAAAATCAGCGACGCTGAAAGTCTCACTTCCCCCCTCAGTTTCAACCGCTGCCCGCAATGACTTCAGCCCTTTTTTGTCGATATCGGCGGCAACATTTAAAGGCAGATTTGCAAAATTTGTCAAAGTGACCTGTCCGCCAAGTGTGCCACTGGGAACATTATTTACAATATCCAGTGTCAATGCAGTCAAACGGGTTGGAAATCCAGACAGGTCAAGCGCTGGTAAAGAGCCGGCATCAAACTGCAGCGTTCCAGCGGTTGAAATCCCCCTTTTGGAGAGAATCAGAGGCGTTGCAGCTGGCAAACGGACGGAACCGCCACCGAGGCTGTAGGGGAATTGGAACCGCCCACTTAGAGAGATCGTCTTATCTACTAGATGAATCGAGCCACCAATATTTGTAAACCTGAAATCTGTCCCAGGGAGTGTCAGTGTCAACCCGGCTGCAGCGTCCGCAACTTGAGTAGCAACCGCTTCGCCCTCTTGAGACACGGCAGAGACAGCATCAGTTGCTGCTTGTTGCCCTTCAGCGATTGCTCCCTGCCCCCATCCGATCGCATTATCTGCCAGCAATTTCAGATCGGGAACTTCCAGATTGCCATAACCAGAGCCAAATTTAACAGATCCGCTCAATTCTTTGATTTCAACCGGAAGCTCGTCTCCTGTGGCAATATGAAGAGTTAGAGTATCAAGCTGAAGTGTGATGCCATACGTCCCCTTGACCAATTCGAGCGTATACGGGGAAGTCCCATCAGCAACCATAAAATCGCCAGATAAACCTTTTAAATCAAGATTCAGCCCCGTCAAAGAAAGATCTGACAATGTCATTCCGGCAAAAGCAACTGACAACGCACCATCAAGAGCAACGCCAGTGGGGGAGAAAGTGATACTGTTGAGCTCCAACTCACCGATTCTGGGTAAATCGAGTGTTGTTTTGGTGTCGACAGTGACAGAGCCACCAACAATTCGATTGCCCTGTGTTTGTAAATTTTCAAATTGAGCCTTTAGAGCATCCCCTGCCGAATCGAGAAGTCGCTCCGGCAAGAAAGGAGCCAGCCAACCCAGCGGGATAAAACCTTCGCCACTTAACCCGTCTGACTGCATCGCCGCAGCCGTCCGCAACTGAAACTGACCAAGTTGCCAGAGATGGTATTCCTGATTGTCACCAGCAGCTCGAACGACCCGGATAGAGAAATCGTAAGCCTTTTCAATTTCAGGGCTGAATTGAAACGTCCAACGACTGCTCCCCTTGGCTCGATGCCAGCTATCGCCACCGTCCATGGAAATTTCAACGCTCAGCTCATCAACAGGAATATCTTTCCGTTCACTTTCTAATAACCCCTGGATAACAACTCTTCCATCTTGTAAATCTTCGGGATAAAAAACGATCTGATATTCATTATAGTTTTCAAACTCATTGCCATTGACTGTGACATAATCAAGGAATCCCAAGTCATCCCCTTGATAATATGCAAAAACCTGGAAAGCGGAGAGGAATAAAAACAGGACGCTAAAAATTAGACGCGTGGCAGTCTTTTTCATTAAAAACCCTTTTAAAAGCAAAAAAAACCGCCCCGGCTTTAAAAAACACAGGGGCGGTTCAAATATCTACAAGCTAAAACGCAAACAGATAAGAGAGCTTGACAATATGTTCTTGATAGTCGGGAGAGTTAATATCATCCGAATCGTACTCACGTCGTTCTGCAGTCAGACGAATGGCCTTGGAACGGTCTTCCCCTGGATGATAATTGGCTCTGAATTGATAATTGACATAGGTATTGTCGGGGCTGGAATCGTTGTAACTATTTTTCGTCCCGGCCGACAGATCGGTGGACCAAAGATTCCCAGCATCGTAACCGAAATCAATTCTGCCACCATACGACTGTTGGTCTCCACTGTCTCGGTTGATCAGATGGCCATCTAGTTGAACCGTCGTGCGGATCATCCGATCTTCGGAAAACCGTTTTTTCCAACCAATTGTTCCACGCAAGGTATTGATCTGTTGATCTTCACCACTGGTGGAATCATCATTGATATTGGTAAAAATATAACTAACTCCATAGCGCCAACCACTTTTAGGTCGAAAATTGAAATTAATCTCGTCAACTTGCATATATTTGTCACTGCCACGGCCATTATCCGTTTTAAACTGAGCTCGAAGACCAAGATCGCTCCTTTTTAGCCAGTCAGGGCGATACGTCAAATAGAGAACCCCTTCACGGGTTGTCAGAGTGTCTACCAGTTGGTTATCAAGATTATCATGGCTATACTTCAGAGTTGTCCGTAATCTGAACTGGCGATTGATCATCCACTCAGTATCATTTTCAAACCGTTCCCGGTCTGAAGAGGCACTCGCAACAACGGGTTTATAATCTGGGTCAAGTCGCTCGTAACTGAAGTTACTGCGAACCGACCGGGGAAGAGGTTTTGTCAGAAGCCGCATCCTTACCCCCCAAGCATTGTCGGCCGATTCATTGTCTTCGCTGTTGAGATCGGTATGGGTATAGGCAGTTTCCCCTTTAAAACTGACATACCTGTTAAAGCGCCATTTCCAGTCCATGCCCCCCGTGGTGGCTTTAGCAGGATCAGTTCCATCTGTCGTTGTAGAATCGTCCTTTATCACCGAAAAGGTTGCTCCGATCGATTGAGCTGGAGCATGGGTCCAAACGCCGTTCAAGCCACCAATATAGCGATCAACAGACGTGTCTTTACGTGAATCGTAAAGTTCTTCCCATGACGCTTTCTGGAGCCCCCCGATGAAGGTGTAATCCATCCCGTGATCGCGGGTACCTGTGCGGTAGTTCAGCTTAACCCCCTTCACACTGGCACTCAGTACCAGAGGATTGTAAGACCCCGCAACATCACCAAATTCAAAATTAATACGATCCTGTTGCCAATAGCCATGGATCAGGAGCAACTTGGCCTTACTAGTGTCAACCTGTTCATCGTTCGTCGCCCGACCGCGCAAATCAAGACCGGTACGCCCTTTTGTTAATTGTTTTGAAAGATGGAGACTGAGCTCCTGGCGACCGGTCGTCCCTTCATACAAATTGCCATCAGACTTTCCAACCACATCGTGCCAGCCAAAAATAGTTTCAGAATTCCCGTGGATTTGCCAGGATTGACCCCCAGAGGTCTCATCAGCCAAAGCCAGGGGGGACAAGAAAAGCAGAACCAGAGATCCAAACAACAAGACTTTGCATACACTACTCATAATAGACTCAACCTCTAAAAGTTCGCTGTGTTGTTAGATTCGTTAGATTCAGAAACAACGTGGGTGGAATCAATTGTGATCGCCGCATCACCACCGCCTGAATAATAATAATTGGGCAAGTAAAGAGAGCCAGAACGAATCTCACCTACAGCAAGAGGAGAGACGGAATCTGATGCGGTCGCAGGAGCACCAGACAGTGTGGGGTATGTTGCTGCGACCTGACATGCTGTACTGGGTGTTGTCCCCGAATTTTCAATTTCATAATACACGGTCCCGTCAGAGCTGGTATATTGGACATCTATAACCGTTATGGCCAAATCAGGCTGTCCAGCAGGAACCGTATTACACGTACCGGCATACCAATATCCTCCGTTAGAGGAACAATTAGACCCATCACACAACGAAAGGTGTTGACCATCACACGTCGCCCCTGGCTGAATGGGAATTTCAGGTGTCTGCTGCACAACTTCCTGACCAGCAATCGGCGGCATTTCTTCAAGCCACTCCGGTAAGCTGCCACCAAACAACGGGTTTCCTGCTAATTCAACCAACAGATACTTGCCATCAATTTCGTCAAATAAAAACCGGGAGTATCCACGGGTTGTCCTTTGTTCCATACTGTCCAAATCTTCGTAACGCTTTTCCCATTTAACGTACAAAAATTGCTTGATGTGATCCGACACAACGCGGTCAATCCAATAGTCAACCTGACGAATTTCATAATTTCTAAAATCGCTGTAAAGGGCATCAGTAAAAGTCATGTAGTCCTGACGAAAACGTTCGTCGGAAACCAGATCAAGAAATCCCCGTGCATCCTCATCTTCATAGGCCGACATCAGCTTTTTAAAAACGGATTCAACCTGATCGGCTCGAAGTTTATCTTTCACTATCAGCTCACGATCATAGCTGCTGGCACAAAAGCCTGTGGCGGTAAAAAAGCCAACAAGAATCAACATTAAACACAACTTCACAACATAATTAAGGTTCATACGACTCCCCTGAGATAGGTTTAAAAAAGCGATAAAAACCGCAGCGGTCAAAGACGGCATCTAATTAATTAAATAAAATGTCTCGAAAAAGGGTTTGAAAACAAAAAGAAACACGCCACCAAAATATGGCATTCACAGATATCACAGTAATTTCAGGGCGTTCCAAACGGAAGAAGATACTAACATAATTTTTTAAAATTACAACAGGAAGTTTAAATTAGAAGAAAGAGATTAAAAAGCATCCCCTGTTAGACATATTTATACAGACATGCAGAGCAACTGTTATCTATATCCCCATCGATCTCCAGCGGCATTAAAATTGTGATACAATGCAAAAAACTCAACAAGGAGATCTGCCAATGCTAAAGATTATCGCCACTCGCTTTTTATTGATAACAATTCTTTCCTTCGCCTCTTTCAGCACTGCAATGGCCGCCAATATTTCCAAGCACATTAGTGAGGTGCAAAGAATTACCATTGCCGAATTCCAGGCTCTGCAGGCTAGCGGAGAAGCGGTTATCATCATTGACACCCGCAGTCCGAGTCAATGGCAACGAGCCAAAGACAAAATCCCGGGAGCTATCAGGGTGGGCTCCCAAAGCGCCTTACAAAAATTGCAGGCGGAAGTTCCACCCGACACGGAGATCGTCTCCTATTGCACCTGACCGAGCGAAGCTTCCAGTGCCAGTCTGGCACTGACGTTGATGGAAAACGGCTTTACCCATGTGCGACCGTTACTTGGTGGATATCGCGCTTGGAAGAAAGCAGGCCTACCAATCGAACCGAAGTGATTTTTAAATTCATAAACAAAGAACCGGCTGCGTGGAATCTTTTCACGCAGCCGGTTCTTTGTTTTCGGTAGACACCCCAAAAAAATGTCTATATTTCAACCTATCCGCTACTTCTGCTTCGGTGCAGGGCAGGTCAACCCTTTAAACTGGCGACACGCCGTTGCAACATATTCAACTAAATAATTCTGTGCCGTTGCAGACAAACCCAGCAATCCAACCTCTTTTTTCAAATCTTCTGCTTTACCATTGCAGCCAAGATAACCATTTAGCCGCGCAGCCGCGGTTGATGCAACAAACTGGTCATCATCCGGGTAGATCTGTTTAAACTCCTCAATCAGCTTGTCCTTCTGACGAAGATAATATTTCTGATGGTAATTCTCAGCTGGATAAAAAACTCCGGCTTTTTCAATCGCACTATAAACAGGGCGTTTTTTTGCTTTCTCAATTAACTCACGCGACCGCTCTGCCTGAATGCGCTGTTCTTCTGACAGGTAAAAAATGGCGTTTCGATACTGGCGACTATAAACTTCATAAGTTGGATCATGGCTCGCCCAGAACACATCCAGAAGCTGTTGATAGGAAATTTCTTGCGGATTAAATTCAACCTGCACCGTTTCACTGTAATCTTTCATGCGCCGATAACTGGGATCAGAACCAGATCCCCCGGCATAACCGGCACTGGTTCGATAGACCCCCTGAAGACTCCCGAACTGGGAGTCAACCCCCCAGAATCAGCCAAGGGCAAACAACGCAATCTCGGTTTTATCTGGAGTACGGAGATCTATTTCAGGACGGGCAACTTCCCCCTTTTGTTCAGCATAAGCGGGACTTGTTTGCCCTGTCTGAAGGAGAGAGGAACCCTCCTTTGAATCAGCTGATAGCCACAAGGCTGCCCCGACAAAACAACCGAGGAGAATCAAAACCCGGATGATCCATACTTGAGATTTCACTTTATTTCGTTGCATGGATGTTATTCTCGCACTCCTTACCACTCCCCGACAAGAGCAAGGATAAAATAAAGAGATGTTCACTTTCCAGTTTGATTGATTTTTTACTCAAAACCCGTAATATTGATCATCAGTATTTTATCTCTGTAAATAATTGGGGAAATTATATGGCACACCACACCCTTAAATCCAGTTATTCCAGCCTGGCAACTAGACTCAACCGCTACCCGCAAGGAGCCCCATCATCTCAGTTGCTCTACAAAATCCTTGCTATCCTGTTCAGTGAAAAAGAAGCTGAGTTGGTTGCCCAACTTCCTATCAAACCCTTCAATGCCAACAAGGCCAGTCAAATCTGGAAACTCAATCTGACTGAAACCCGTAAGGTTCTTGAAGAATTGGCCAGTCGAGCCATTCTGGTTGATCTGGATCAAAATGGCGAATCGGTCTATGTTCTCCCTCCTCCCATGGCCGGTTTCTTTGAATTTTCCCTGATGCGAACCCGGGGTGATATCGATCAGAAAGTTCTCAGCGAATTATTTTACCAATATATGAATGTTGAAGAGGATTTTATCCGTGAGTTGATGGCACGCGGAGAAACCCAACTTGGGCGAACTTTCATCCATGAACCCATCCTGACCAGTGACGATGCTTTGCATGTTCTCGATTATGAACGTGCGACCGAAGTCATCAAAACTGCCTCTCATATTGGCGTTGGAACTTGTTATTGTCGCCACAAAATGTCCCATATGGGTAAAGCCTGCGACGCACCGATGGATATTTGCATGACCTTCAACAGTTCGGCAGCGTCACTCACCAAGCATGGTCATGCTCGCCTGATCGATTCCTCAGAGTGTCTCGATCTTTTACAGCAGGCATATGATCACAATCTGGTGCAATTCGGGGAAAACGTTCGAGAAAGTGTGAGCTTTATCTGTAATTGCTGCGGCTGTTGTTGTGAAGCGATGATTGCTGCCCGCCGCTTTACCATTCTGAACCCGGTGCACACGACCAACTTCATCCCGGAGATCGATCAACAAAATTGTCCCGGTTGCAGCAAGTGCGTCAACGTCTGTCCAGTGGAAGCCATTGCTCTCTCCTCGGCCAATGATCCGAAAAAACCTCACCGTAAACAAGCCACTTTGATTGAAGATCGCTGCCTCGGCTGCGGTCTGTGTGTCCGCGCCTGTCCGGAAAAAGTTATCAAACTCAAATCGCGCCCGGAACGAGTTCTAACCCCACTCAACGGTGTTCATCGGGCAGTTGTTATGGCAATTGAACGGGGAAAATTGCAAAACCTGATTTTTGACAACCAGGCGCTGTTCAGCCATCGTGCCCTTGCAGCGATCTTCGGCGTTATTTTACGACTGCCGCCGATCAAGCAAGCAATGGCCAGCAAACAGATGAAATCACATTATCTGGAAAGACTGATTGCCAGAATGGATGTTTAGCAGGCTGTCCCTTCTGAATAGCGTCAACATAAGCACCTGTAATCACACGACAGCAAATGCAGTCCTCAATTTAAACCCTCCCCCAGCAAGTCGGAGAGGGCTTTTTAACCCCTTCCCCGCTTGATGGGGGAAGGTTGGGATGGGGGTGATCGCGAAGCGATATGTTTTCCTGTCGTTACTCTATGAAAATTCGCCCGCAGGGCGTGGGTCGCTAAGCAGTTGCTGAAAGGCTGAATACTCCTGAAATCCCACCAGTACACGGTTTTCATAAAATCAGGAGAGCAGAAGCCATAGTGTGGAAGCAAACAGAGCGTCTATAATCCCAGGAGCTTTTAGTTGCTATCTAGTCAAAATTGATTCATGGATAAATATTTATTCTCATGAAATCACTAAGTGTGACTTGACTTGTTATATATTAGTGATATAAGGAGTAGAGACAGTTATCGAAGTCTTTCATTAACATCAAAAAGGAGGGAATTCCCCGATGAAAAAGCTGCAAAATTTCTTATTATTGTTCGCCCTGGTTGCCTTGGTAGCCAGCTGTGCTCCAGCCATGCAACCACCTCTTAAAGCCCTTGATTCTGGTTCTTCAGTGACCTCTGGCGGAAAATATGTTTCAAAGATTGACAACTTTGAGGTGATTCTGGATTCATCCTTAACAATGGAGAAAAGCTTCCTGGGGGCTCGCGATATCGTCAGCCGGATCAATCAGGGAATCCCATCTGATTTAAGCTATAACGGTGGGTTACGTAGCCTTGGCCACAGTCATTATCAGTCGAAAAACCCAACTGATCTGCTCTATGGAATGACCGCATACAATAAAGCCGGTTTTCATGCTGGACTAGGCAAAATCAAATATGTTGGTGGTTCGACCCCTATGGCTGCTGCGCTGTCAGCAGCAGGAAATGATCTGAAATCTGCTTCTGGAAAATCTGCACTGATCCTGGTCAGTGACGGTTTACATATGGATGATGCTCCAGCTGCAGCCAAAAATATAAAAGATATGCTTGGAAATAACCTCTGCATCTACACGATTGCTATCGGTCATGGAAATAATGGCGCAGGGCTGGACATGATGAAACAACTGGCTGATATTGGCCAGTGTGGATTTGCGACAACGGATGCTGATCTGGCTGACAATGCCAGCATGGCAAACTTTATCAACAGTGTCTTCCTTGGCAAAGCGGCTCCGGTTGTTGTCAAACCAAAACCTGCTCCAGTCCCACCGCGTGACAGCGATGGTGATGGCGTTATTGATGCTCTGGACAAATGCCCCAATACTCCTAAGGGAGCACCAGTTGATAAAGTTGGTTGCCCGCTTGATAGTGACGGCGATGGCGTTTTTGATTACCGCGACGTATGTCCTGATACCCATGTAGGAGTATCGGTTGATGTCTACGGTTGTCCAACCAAACTGACCCTGCATATCAACTTTGGTCATGATAGCAGTGTCGTCGGAGCCAAGTATGATAATGAAGTTGCTAAAGCCGCTCAATGTATCAATGACTTCCCCGGCAACGTAGTCTTTATCGATGGTCATACTGACAGTAGCGGTCCTGCAGCATACAATCAGAAACTCTCTGAACAACGTGCTGCTGCAGTTAAAAACCGGCTGATCGAAAAGTTTAACATTAAAAGCTCCAGAATGGTTACACGTGGATTTGGTGAAG
>Ga0256840_1000973_pt1 | contig 28032 bp, 29 predicted proteins | sample 355202metaG_FD_185969 | JGI IMG/M metagenome (GOLD analysis project Ga0256840, IMG submission 185969) | Hydrothermal vent microbial communities from Mid Atlantic Ridge, Atlantic Ocean - 355-202 | ecosystem: Environmental > Aquatic > Marine > Hydrothermal vents | place: Atlantic Ocean: Mid... | reverse complement strand
GAAAATGGACAGGCATGCCTGAATCCAAAAACCAAGCGCTGGGAATGGGCTGTTTATTAAATGTGAAGAAACCAAAATGAATCAGTCTGAAGAATTTGAACCTGAACAGAAAATCTTTAATTTAGATCAGCAGCCTTTTGAAAATTTTGAGCAGGCTGCGCAAATGCGAGATTTATTGATGAGCCAGTCAGCTCATTATTTTCGGGTTGAATTGTTTGAACCGGATGATCAGTCTTCTGGTTTTATTGTGGTTAAAACTGAACGTTCGCAGGATCAGGGCGGTGCCGAAAATTTGGATGAAGCGGGTAATGAAGCGCAGGAGAAAGCTGAAGACATAGATGATGGTCGTGGTCATGCAACGGATTCCGAATATGCTGATTCTGAAATAATTTATAAAATATATCATCCTGCCCTCAGAACCTATTTTTTGCGGATACCCTTGGCACTTGTCGGTTTTGTGATGGTTTTTTTTGCGCTGGAGCTGTGGGTGCTGTTTCTGTCATTTCTAGGACTGCGCGGGCTGCCGGAAGGTATAAGTCCTGATTTGCTGGTCAATGGAACCCAAATGATCGGCAGTATTTTGATAGTGTGGCTGATGTCGGGTGCTTTGCTTAATTTTTACGGAACCAGGCTCATTATTGATCACCGCGGCGTCACCTTTAATCAGGGCATTTTGTCACGGAATGAAACCAATGTGCGTTTTTCAGAGATACGCACGATTGGCTTGAGGCAGGGATGTTTTGACCGATTGCTGAATATCGGCATTTTAGAGTTTGCCTCTTCCGGAACCGATGATGTGGATATACGCTTTATCAATATGCCCGACCCTTCGGGTGTTAAAGCGGAAATTGAAACATTGATTGAGCGGTTTAGATAGTCGGATGAATATTGTAAAAGCTGTGATATTTCGCATTGGGTGAAATGCTTCATAGGCTTAAATGCCAATCATTAGCCGTAAGGTCTGTTTTCGTCAAGATCAAATTTTTTTACTCCTTAGTTTTTTGATTTTTATAATTAACGGACATCAGACTTTACCGCTAATGAAATTAAAACGGGATATCAAGTAATGGATGCAGAAGTTATTTTAGACCGGGTACACCGGGAACCGCCGCACTGGGCAAATGATGTTATTTTGCCCTGGGATGAGATGAAATATAGACAGCTGGAACCTTTCGTAAAATCGGATTACTGGACAGATCAGGGGTCGGTCAATATTTTTAGAGTGGTGGGAACGCAGCATTGGGACTATCAGGAAAAAAGCTGGGTTAATTTGCTGGAAACGGGAAAACGAATGGATATCAACCTTCCTCTCCATGCAAAAAAACCAGAGTACTACCGGCAGCAGGAACGTAAAAAACCCATGATGTACTATCTGACGTTTGATGGGCTGTCATTTTATGTGGGCAGTGACGGCAATCACCGCACCTGTATTGCCCGGTTTGATTTTCATTACAGCGGCCTGACCATGCTTCACGGTGTGACAGTCAATCATTATCAGGTGGACTGGGACTATTGGCATCTTTACCAGAAATTGCAAGACATTTGCCGTGAACGAAAAATACCGGCAACGGTTCAGGCATACAGAGAGAGTGCGCAAAGAGAAGATACTGCTGGCTGGAAGCTTGATCATTACAAGACGTGGATAAAATTTGATGATATTCAGCAGGCAGCCTCAATAACGCTGGATAGAAAAGGGATTGAGGCGAAGATAGAGGATTTGAGTCAAGCTAAAAAAAGGCGTTTTTTTAGCTTTTCCTGATCTGAAACGAACACGCTATTTATTTTAAGCAAACCCTAGCTGGATTCAACCTGGATAGACTTATCATGGCGAAACTATATTTATGTGAAAAACCTAGCCAGGCCAGAGATATTGCCCGTGTATTAGGTGCAGATAAACGTCAGGACGGTTTTTTTGAAAGCGGTGATGCATTGGTCACCTGGTGTTTTGGCCATTTGCTGGAAATGGCGTCCCCCGATGATTATGATCCTGGGCTTAAAATTTGGAAATTGGAAACTTTGCCTATTATTCCCCGGAAATGGGTTTTAAAGGTGAGAAAGGAGGCTAAGAAGCAGTATAAGATTATTGTCGGTCTCTTTAAACGGGTAGATGAAATCGTAGTATCTACCGATGCTGACAGGGAAGGTGAGGCCATTGCCCGTGAAATTATGGATATGGGGCAATGGACAGGCAATATCACAAGATTATGGCTGTCTGCGCTGGACGATAAAAGCATTCAGAAGGCACTGGATAATCTGTTGCCGGGCGAACAGACAGTTAACTTGTATAAGGCGGCTTCTGCCCGTTCAAAAGCGGACTGGCTGGTTGGAATGACGCTATCGCGTCTGTATACGCTGTCAGCCAGGTGCGACATCAGGGTTTGGCGTATGAACACCATACAGATGAACGATTTCATGGCAGGAAGCGCAGTAGGGGAAATTTTGCTTTTATGTGAATGATGATTGATTCTGTTAAGTAAGTAAAACTTTCAGCAACTTTATTTGTTTTTTCTTGTCTCTCTATCAAGTTTGTGTTAAAAATCAGTTTCTACCTGTGATCACTGCATTCTCAGTGGTACCTTTTGTCGTTGCGAGTCTGCATTTCCAGCGACCTGTTCTTGCGAGAATAGTTGCAGACATTAACACTGGGACAATAATCCTGGTGGATCATATTGTCCTGTTTTTTAATTTTTATGGAGGATATGATGCGATTTAACTATGAAACATTAAAAGAAGATGTACGAAAAATTGGTGTTGCCTTGTTTGTTGCTAGTTTAGTGATGGATTTGTTAAAATTAACCCACTGGGAAATATAATTCCCCGTGGAGTGTATTTCCCTTTAATTTTTTAATAGGAGAAATACATGAAAGAACTTCAAATTTACAAAGTTTTTATTAAATACCTGGCCTTGCTTTTAAATCGGCTTGATATAGAAAAATTAAAGGACGATTTTAGAAAAATAGGACTCACTTTTACAGGAGCCTCTCTTCTAGGGATTGTTTTACAAAAGGCAGAAATAGTGCCTGGACTTCTTATACTTTTAATGGGTCTGTACTTTTGGTATTTAGGTATAACCAAGCGAGAAGAAAATGAGTAATCAATATGCAGTGGTTCTTATTGTTGCAATTTTAGCCGTTGTTTTAACATGGGTTCTAAAATCAGCAGAGAAAATTCAAAAGAGCCATAAAAAATAAGCCCTACACTGAATCAGAACACATGTTCTAATTCTTAATTCAATTCAACCCACCGGGAAAACCAAATTTCCCAGTCGGGTAATCTGTGTTTTTTCGGTTTTTTTATTTATATCGGAGAAATATCATGACTAATTCAATAGAAAACAATCAGCCTTCTACAACTTCAACTGACTCTGCGAACGAGTATTTTGACCTTCATACGACAGGTGTGGGGTATGTCAACAGAATTCGTGAAGCCGAAGTCAAGAAAGGTAATAACTTTATGGCTTGCACGATTGCTGCTCTTAGAGGCTCAAAAAGTGCTGTCGAGTATTCTTATTTTGACTGCCGGGTTTCTGGGGCTGAGGCATCTAAGGTTATTAGATCTTTACTAAATGCCAGTAAAGAAAATAAACAGATTCTTGCAGGCTTCAAAATTGGTGACCTCTACCCTGAAACTTTTACTTATAAAAGTGGAAAAAAAGAAGGGCGGACAGGAGTCAGCTTAAAAGCTCATCTGCTTTATCTTTCGTGGGTAAAAGTAGATGGTGACACTTTTTACACAGCACCTTCTAAAAATGGTTCTGCCGCTCAAGCAGAACCGGAACCAGAAGCTAAAAAAGAGCCTGTTACAACGGCTGGCAGTGCTGTCGGGTAATTTCTTAAGTTTATTTTGTTTAAATCGCATTAAAAGTCTGCTAACGCAGTCTTTAATGCTTTTATTTATTATAAGATACCGTTTAGGTATCTTTCTTAAAGCTTAATTATGTCTGATAGGCTTTAAGAAAGATAATTAAATTGTGTTAGCATAACGATTTTCACCCGTAGTAGCTTCGGTAAAGCTGCACCCTTAGCAGATCTAGTTATATCGTGTATATAACGAAATCTGCACCCAAACTGGACGAGCCTGTGTTCCCAGTTGATAGCTTGTTTTAAACAGGTTAAAGCAGGTGTTACGAATAACAGAAATTATAGAAAATGTAAGGCATCCTAACAGGGATGACGGAACCAGACACTGGATGCCCTATGTTTTAGAAAAATAAAGTACTTAGGTACGTATATCTTTCCAAATGGCGGTTTATGTTATCTCGGAAAAGACACTCTATGTGAATGGGTGTTTAGTTCAATGATTAATTTGCCAGCATCTATTTTTTAGATGCTGGCTTAAGTTATTTTGACTACCTCAAGGATCAGGGATGATCATTGACCTTTCATCTCATCAATTATTCTACTGATTTTAAGTTTTCGCAGAATGTCTTGTGTAGCAGGGTATTCTGGGAAAACGTCAGCGACGTTTCTTATATACGACACTGGCTGCCATCGCCGGAAAATGATGGAACCTTTTGTGCGGTAGACCGTGCATGAACAGTGTGACTTATGAACACTCAACGACAAGTCAGGCATTATAAAAGTCAGTTTAATTAACGGGAAACAGGCTTTAATTGTGTATAGGAGTGGCAAGGTTTAAAACCTTTAAATCAGTGATAAATCGTAAATAACGAGGTATCAAGAATATTCAATTCTGTTTAACTTTCAATTAACCACAAAAGGTGTGCATCGAGCCTTTTCTTAGCTTTATTTAAGGTATATGCACACCTGGTTTTTTCAGAGCATCTTTTAAAAGAAGGTGATGTGAAAAAATTGTGTTTTAGTTTTTACCGTGGTTACTGCGTATCAGTGACACCTTTTGCTATCGCGAGTTTGCAAGATCTATCCGATAGCCGTTTCCTGCGGGAAGCGCTGCAGACATTTATTTTATTTTTAACCCAACCGGGGAATATCATTCCTCGCGTTGCGATGGTGTGTTCTTCGGTTTTTTATTTAAGGAAAAAACGATGACACAATTTAATACGGTAGCAGTTCCATCGCTGCAAATTCTAGCTCCTCAATTCTCTCAGGCCATGACTTCAAGGCCGTTTTTTTCATTTAGAGATTTACCCCGCAAAGATGCTATTGAAGAAGGTTATCTGATAGATGTTTCAACACTGTCAACCTCATTCAAGGCTGATGTTTGCATTACGCGTGAGGTGTGGGAGCTTTACATCTCAATTGATGATCCTGAATTGTTTAATCGGCAGTGCAGGGTAGTTTCACTCTTGGCTCAGGCTAAGATGGCAATAAAGCATGCCGTTCCTCATACAGCAGAAGTGTTTTTTGAGGTAAAGCGTTTCCCAAGACGGTCTCAATCATTTCTTAATAAAATAAGATTGTGGATTGTCGTTAGTTCTGGAGATAGCAATGAGCCTGTGCTAACTGTCATGCTGGATACTCAGCATGGGGAGGCATTGAATGATTAGCTTGTCAGGCTGTTTGATTGTCAAAATCATAAATGGCCGTTACGGACCCTTTAGGGTCGGAAGCCTGCAAACTGATGTCGGCGAGTTTTCAGTCAAAGATAAAATTCTTGATCAATATGATGAAGGCTCTTATGAAGGCCTGTTCGATATCAGCAAGATATTTTTTTCAGCCTATACACCGACTGGTCGTCTGGTTGTAGAGCTTCGTGCTGTTTTGGAAAATATTACCCTGGTCAATGCTGGAGCAATAGAGCCGGATCAGTTTGATTCTTTAGAACAAGATCCCTTGGATGAAGAGAAAGAGACTGATGATCTACCCGCAGAAACTGAGGTTCCATCAGAATCTGATGAACCGTTGGAAACAAATAATGAGGGTCAAAATAAACCTGAAAAGAGTGAAGGTGAAAATCTTTTTGGTTTGCTTTGGCCTTTGCAGGACAGTTTTAAACTGGATCCTACGGTTGACAGGACGGTTTTTCGTCAACAGCTAAAATACCTGAAATCAACCGGCTATCGGTTTGTAGCGGTTGGGCAGTACTGGGAGAAAATGGATTAATCCGTTTTTTTAAAATTTATACAATACCTCAATGGGAATGCACTTCCCATTGAGGAGGTTGCATTCTTGTGCGGTTAAGGAGAATGCAATGTTAGCAATTAACGAACTGAATGATGTGTATTGCGATGCACTGGTTTGCGAGGACGGCTATTTGGTCTTTGCCTCATGCTGGGGCAGAGATACTGCCATTCAGGAATTATTGGCACGATTAACGCTGTCGGCACATGAAGGGGGAATCACTCAATTATCATTTGATGGGACTGTTGAGCAGTCTTCACCTGTCAAATTTGAAAATTACCCAGCCAAAATAGGCAACCCTGATCGGCTGGACAAAATGACAGGCAGAATGCCCAAGTCGAATCTGTTCGGCAATCTGGTACATGCCTGGCTTTTTGATAAAAAAGTGAGGCAGCCGGATTTTGTCAATCGCCAGGCTTATTTACTGATGCTGCCTGGGCAGGATAATAAAAATGACAGTGCCTGGGGTTTAATCAGGCAAGTTTGCCATTTACCGCTTTTAGCGCATTGGCAAAAAAGCATCATTCATTTGATGTATGAAAAGGACTGGCTCACGCTGGTCCATGGTCATGGAATTGATCTTATTTCTGTCAACATACCCGAAGAAGCGTTTAATTCAGAAATCAGCACTATGGTTAGTGCTGGAGAATTAACAGCTGAGGTTAAGCATACTGATTAAGTTAATTTAACTTATTTTTTTACCATACGGGAAACCTATCCCGCATGGGATTGGTTTCTCTTTACTTGCTTTTTAGGAGAAAACAATGGCTTTAATGTTTCAGCAATTAGCTCATAATTTTATAAAAAACGGCTACTACCCAACCGATCCTGCAACTATTGAATCGGTTTTAAATAAGCTGGTTCCCAGTCAATCGGGTACTATGCGGATTATTGATCCGTGTGCAGGTGAAGGCAGTGCGTTGGCCGAATGCCAACACGCTTTACAGCAACCCGTAACCGTAAAAAATATGCCAGTAGAAACTTTTGGCGTGGAATATGATAAAGAACGCTCTATCCAAGCAAAAGGATTGTTAAACCGGTGTATTTATGGGGACTTTCAGGATACTGTTATCACCCCAAAAAGCTTCGGTTTACTCTGGCTTAATCCACCGTATGGCGACCTGGTGTCCGATAAAGGGCAAACAGGAAGTTTGGTATCAGGTAAAGGTAAAAAACGCTTAGAAAAGGTTTTCTATCAGCGCTCGGCCAGGCTTTTACAATATGGAGGCGTGATGGTACTCATCATTCCTCATTACACGCTTGATTCTGAATTCAGGCGGTGGATTGCGGCAGGATTTAAAAATGTCACGGTTTATCTGGCACCTGAACAGCGGTTTAAACAGGCTGTTGTGATCGGTACCAGGCGACGCACCTCAACGTGTGATGTTACATATAGGGAGACGCTGGATATTCTGGAGCAATTCAGTGAGGCTGATAATAAATCAGCAGTGCCTGGGCATAAGGTCGAAAGCTATATGATTCCGCCCGCAACATCAGGCGAGATTCGCTTTAATGCTCTGCGTATAGATGAACAGCAGCTTCAGGAGGAAATTGATAAATATCCTTGCCTGTGGCCTCAGTTTACTATGCACATGAACAGTATCTCACAGGGACATAGGCGACCTTTAATGGAGCTGTCTGATTGGCATTTAGCATTAGCTTTGGCGACAGGACAGGTTTCAGGGGTTGTTCATTCAAACGATGGACAAAAAACCTATGTCATTAAAGGGGATACGTTTAAGGATAAAAAACAATCGTCACAGCTGGTGCCACAAGGTGATGGTGAGTTTCAGGAGATCAGAACGTCGATTGATGTGTTTGTTCCTCAAATAAAAGCAATTGATTTTACACCTCAAAGTGAGATGTTTGGAGAGATTTTAACGATTAAGTAAAAAAGCAATTTAGAACGCCTGAGCAATCGGGGGTTCTTTCGAGCGACTTGGCAACAGGTTGCTGGAAAGAACTTAAATTAGGCCGTTTAATAAATTTTTACCGTGGTTACTGCGTATCAGTGACACCTTTTGCTATCGCGAGTCTGCAAGATCTATCCGATAGCCGTTTCCTGTGGGAAGCGCGTTGCAGACATTTATTTTATTTTTAACCCACCGGGGAATATCATTCCTCGCGTTGCGATTGGTTTGTGTTCTTCGGTTTCACTTTTTAACTGGAGAAATACATATGCTATTTATTAAAGAAACCAATGGCCAATACCGGATTGCAAGCAAAGATGATGTCATCTTTGAGGCTACTCATATTTACAATAGCTATTTTGCTAAAGGGGCGGAAATATCAAAACCGGCTGATTCAGCGGACTATTTAAAACTGAAACTGGCTCAATATGAGCACGAGGTTTTTATCTGTTTATTCTTGGATAATCAGAATAGAGTGATTTCATGCGATGAGATATCGCATGGCACGATTGATAGCGCCAGCGTTTATCCGCGCGAGGTTGTTAAGGCGACTTTGAGGCATAATGCAAATGCTGTTATTTTCGCCCATAACCATCCGTCAGGCATTGCTGTACCAAGTAATGCCGATAAAATGATAACCTTAAAATTAAAAGATGCACTAAACACAATAGATGTGCGTGTTCTTGACCATATTGTTATCGGGGATGGCACGTATTCCTTTGCTGAACATGGTTTACTGTGAAGTTCTGGCCGTAACAAAATTTAACATTAACTGATTTTTTAACCCTATGGGAAAACACTTCCTAAAGGGGCTGTTTTCCCTTTTTTTTGGAGAAACAGCATGAGTGAAATGATAAAAAAACAGCTTGATCAGGATGATAAAACTGCTGAAGAAGAGCAGCAGCAATCGAATATCATTGAACTGCCCCAGTTTTTAACAGAATTTGGTGCAGGTCTTATGGATTCGGTCTCAAAACAGCATCCACCCGTTTATGACGGTACGCCGGATATTAAACGGGATAAGGTGATGGATGATTTAAAACGTCAGCCTTTTGATGCTCAGCGTGAACGGGTGCAGGCGGTTTGTAAACTGTTGTCTGATGAAGGTGAGACGGCAGCCATCCTCAACGGCGAAATGGGCTGTGGTAAAACCATGATGGGTATTGCTGTATCAGCCTGTCTGTTTGCAGAGGGGTATCGCAGAACTTTAGTGATATCGCCACCGCATTTAGTCTACAAATGGCGAAGGGAAATCCTGGAAACCATTGAAGATGCAAAAGTCTGGGTGCTGAATGGCCCAGATACATTGCGTCAATTGCTTAAAATTCGGGCGAATAGTAAAGATAAACCGACTGTGCCAGAATTTTATGTGCTGGGGCGTGTACGAATGAGAATGGGCTTTGACTGGCGACCAGTGACTCAAACTCGTCGGGTATATGAGCGTGTCGTGGTGGCAGAAACCATGACACAGGCGAGACGGTCTTATATCGTTACCCATGAGTATGCCAGCTGTGCTGACTGCGGTGAATTTATTACCAATGAGGAGGATGAGCGTATCAGTGTAGCTGTTTTTCTTCAGGGTGATACCAGTAATACCCGAAAACAGTGTGAGCATTGTCAGGCACCCTTATGGTCATTAAAGCGTAATAAAAAAACGAAAGACTATCGTGGCATGGTGCGTGATTCTATGTGCCAGATTCCAACGATAGGTCCTAAAACAGCTGATAAGCTATTAGATGGGTTTGGAGCTAAAACCTTATCAACCATGCTCTCTGATAACGTCTATGAATTTATTAATTTAATGGATGAAGAAGGTGAGATGGTATTTACTGATAAGCAGGCTAAAAGGATGGAGCGGTCAATGGCTAAACAGGCTTTTGGTTTTGGCCAGGGAGGGTATCAGGCGTCTGAGTTTATCAAACGCTATTTACCCGATAACTTCTTTGACCTGCTCTTGGTTGATGAAGGGCATGAGTATAAAAACTCGGGTTCTGCTCAAGGTCAGGCTATGGGGGTTCTAGCCGCTAAAGCTAGAAAAACTGTGCTATTAACAGGAACACTAATGGGTGGCTATGCTGATGATATTTTTTATTTGCTATGGCGAGTGTTATCTTCACGAATGATTGAAGATGGCTATCAATATAATACTCAGAACAGTTTGGGTACTGCGGCAATGAGCTTTATGCGTGAGCATGGGGTGTTGAAAGAGGTCTTTAAGGAAAGTAGTGGTGGTAATCATCGCACGGCTAAAGGCAAAAAAATGGTAGTTCATACCTCAAAAGCACCCGGGTTTGGTCCTAAAGGCGTGGTTAGCTATGTTTTACCCTACACCGCATTTTTAAAGCTAAAAGATATTGGTGGCAATGTTTTACCTCCTTATCAAGAGACTTTTATGAATGTGTGCATGAGTGAGATCCAGGCTGAGGCTTATGAAGGTTTATCGAGTCACTTGACGTATGAACTTAGAAAGGCACTATCCAAAGGTGATAAAACACTGATGGGCTTAGTCTTAACGGTTCTATTGGCTTGGGCTGATACCTGTTTTCGAGATGAAGAGGTCATTCATCCCCGGAGCAGAGAAACGCTTATTTATGTACCAGCGGTGCTTGATGAAGATGAACTAAGTCCAAAAGAACAGGCATTAGTTGAGATTTGCAAAGCAAACAAGGCTCAGGGCAGAAAAGTATTGGTTTATACCGTGTATACGGGAAAACGGGATACCGCTTCTCGGCTTAAAAGAGTGCTGGAAACGTCCGGCTTTAAAGTGGCTGTTCTGAGATCCAGTGTAGGCACTGATAAACGTGAAGACTGGATTATGGATCAGGTGGATCGGGGTATTGATATCATGGTGTGCAATCCTGAGTTGGTAAAAACAGGTCTGGATTTGCTTGATTTTCCAACGATCTGCTTTATGCAGTCAGGCTATAACGTATACACTGTTCAGCAAGCCTCTCGGCGTTCCTGGCGTATAGGTCAAAAACAGGCGGTTGATGTGCATTACTTAGGTTATGAAAAGACTGCACAAATAGCCTGTCTGGAGCTGATGGCTAAAAAGATTGCAGTGAGTCAGTCAACATCGGGTGATATGCCTGATACTGGTCTGGATGTACTGAACTCTGATGGTGACAGCATTGAAGTTGCTTTGGCAAAACGGCTGATTGCAGCGTAATATTTTTTTAACTGACCGCCCCCTTTTTTTGGGGGGCTTTTTCCAGTCTTTTAATATTGAAAGCGTTAAACATTAAAAGACTGGAAAAAGCTTGAAAGCTGCGATTGCGACATGCCTCTCAAATTGGTTCTGAAAATAAAACCGGAGTCAACGAAATAATTTTGTTGAATTCAATGGTGTTTATTATGGGGACTGGAGTATTGAATTTTATGAAAAAAAATAAATAAAGGACTTAACCTTAGAACGCCTGAGTAATCGGGGGTTCTTTCGAGCGACTTGGCAACAGGTTGCTGGAAAGAACTTAAATTAGGTTGTTTAATGAAAAGTGGCATCTTGATGATGAATACGTGAATCAAACTAACGGAGTGAAATAGGCGTATTGGGGCTTTATATTTGCTTTTAAAATCCCTTTAAAACCTAGTCTCTGCTAGTCCAGATTGTTAAAAATAAATAACATCTTTTTGTTATTTATCCCGTAGGGCAAGCCCAAGGACGGGCTTGTTTTAATTATCCAAAAACAGGAGTTTTATTCTCTTAGAGCCTACCGCGCTATCGCTTGCTGGATAAGATGATTGAATAATGCCGAAAAGATGCCATTATTCAATCATCTTATCTTAATTTTAAACAACTAATGGCGGACAAAAGAGTATATAAAGGGGGTAAACGAGTGGAAGAATAGGAAGCTAGAGCAATACAGGTAGTTTTTATTTTTTTAAATGCAAATAAGAATTATCAGTAAATAAAGCTCTGTGAAATTTAGAGTTTTGCAAGAGGCTCCTTAAAGTTAAATGGAAAGGAGCCTATCCAAAAAAAGTAAAATAACCAAGATAAAAAAACCTGCTTAGTTTTCAGTTAGGGTTTTTCATTGAATGCCTAGGCATAATAAGTCAGACTGTTTTCGTCAAAACGCGAAAGATTACTTATTATGAAGTTATGCAATAGAAAAGAATATTTATTTTTACTGTCATTGATCTTAATTTCAGCAGAACTAACGGGGTGCGCAACAACCGATACTGCATTAACCCCTGATAGCAAAACACACCAAGACAACAACAAAGCTGTTTTACAAAATATAGATCCCACCCCTACGCCGCCTAAACCATCGATAATCAGTATTCCCGTTGTTCAAACAGGACGCTACAGCAGTATAAAACCAAAACCAAGCCGTTCCCAGCGTGAATTGCTCCAAGTGCTGATCACCGTGTCAATTCCTGATGAAATTAGAAATGTAGGCCAGGCAATAAGGTACCTGTTAAAACGCAGCGGTTATCAGCTGGTGCAGCCGCAAATGCACCAAACTGAATTAATAGAATTCCTTAACAAGCCGTTGCCTAGTGTACACAGGCGCATTGGACCTATGACGCTTAAAGATGCCTTAGCTACCTTAACTGCACCGGCATTTATCTTGACTGACGACCCTGTACGACGATTTATCAGTTATAGATTGGATGATTTATATGTAGGAGAAATGCCATGAACAATGATGTTATTGAGCAGGATAAAGATATTCAAGGCGCTGTGGTGAATGATGAGGATTCTGAGACATTAAAACCGATACCTGACTTTATTAAATACGGAGCAATGGCTCTTGGCGGATTAATACTCATTATTATCTTATGGTTTATTTTTTCATCCTCGGATAAAAGTGAAACCAACAATGCGCAATCACTGGTTGATATAGAGAATATAGAAAGTGCCGAGCCAGCGGATGATTTGGAAATGTATGCCAACACCGTTGATTTCCAGGATAGTCATCCGGTTGATTTTGTCAGTTCCCTTGATAAAATTGCATCAATCTCTAAGTCTGGAGCTGTTAATGAGGCTAAGGAAGTTAATGAGACCGCTTTATCACCTAGCGAAGAAAATAGTGAAATCGAATTAAAATTAACAAAATTAGATGAACAGTTTAATCAGTTAATGACTGAAAATAACCAGCGTCAACAAAGTCAAGATCTGTTAATTAATGATTTACAGACTCAAATTCTTTCGCAAACTGTTCAAATTGAGCAATTGCAAAAAAACCTTAAGTCGCGTCGTCAATCGTTTGTTAAAGCAAAGAAGAGAAGAGCAAAGCCATATAAAAAACAGGCGTTGCCTTTTACCTTGGTCAGTGTCGATCAGTGGGGTGATGATACCTATGCCGTTGTCAGGCTGTACGGCCGATTGTATGAAGTAACGGCAGGGCAGTCTGTCGATAATGACAACTGGTCCGTAAAAAGTATTGATTGGTTTGGTCAAATGGCCGTCTTTACTAATAAGCGAGGCGTTATTAGAGAGCTGTTTGTTAAATCATAAGTTAAACATTACGGATCATGAATAAATATTCAATCGTTATCTTTTTAATCTTTTCCTGCTTTTTATTGGGCACCGCAAAAGCGGCTGAAACCAAAGAAAAACGGCTGGAATACACATTATCGAAAAACAAAAAACTTCGTGAAGATAAAACTCGCCGTGAACAATGGTCGCTGTCCGAAGCAGAGTGGATGCGATACAAAACTCTGATGAAAGGCATTCGAGGCAGTATCAGCCCAAAGACTATATCACCGATTGAAGTATTGGGCGTTCATGCGCGAAGCAGTGCGGAGCGAAAAAAATATGCTGAAAGGTGGGCAAGAATGCTGCATGATGATGTTGATCAGACCTTGGCTTTTCAGCGTGCCTACAATAAAGCCACCGCTTTGCTTTATCCGAACGAGCAAATAATAGATACTTCTTTGCTGGGGCTGAATGATAATAGTCCTTTCAAGGCAGGAGACCGAATTCTGGTCTTTTTAAAAACAGAGTCGTGTACTGAGTGCGATCATATTATTAAAAAAATAATGAATGATGAGGCGCTCAAGCCTTTGCATGTCGATATCTATTTCACAGATACACGCAATAAAATCGACGACAAAAAAATAAGGTTGTGGGCTAAACGCCACGACATTGATAAAAAACGCTTAAAATCAGGATGGGTTACGTTAAACCATGACCAGGGAACTCTTTTTAAACTGACAAAAAAAGTATCTAATAAGGTTCCTTTGGTGTTTAGCCATAATTCAAAAAGATTAGCCAGGATACAGTATTAGTGGCATGATATGTGCCTCAATTAAATGAAGGAAAGTGCGGCTATTAGTCCAATGTAGTTATTAGCTAATAATTTTTTTACATCCCAGCCAATTTACCTTAACCGTAGCAAATTTAACGATAACAACTATCATATAGTTAGTTAGAATCCATTTTCGCCATTATTTGCTGAAATATTATGCATTTTAATGTTAAAGGTCATATTGTATTAACAGCTACAACCAAACACATGCCAATAAATAAAAAGCTAACACTAATAAATACGGGTCACTTATCTCAATTTAAGGAGCGAGAAAAACAAGTGATTGGTATACCGGAATGTATACTGGAAGAATACAGTTTAGGATCAGGATCAATAATGAGTGACGACAGCAAAACGAGTCCGCTAAAGCAATATGATGCAGCAGAGGGGTTTGAATTTAACTGGGGGCATATTCTTGAGAGAAGAGCGGACAAATATATAATATGGGATTTTTGCTTTACTCAGCTTTTGTCGCAATATCTTCGTTCAGGTAAACGGCTGAGTGATTTACAGCGGGCATTTTATTATTTGCTGGAACGCAAGATTGCATGCACCACCAGGGATATAGTCCCTGTACTGACGATGCAAGAAGGATGGAAAATTATTCCCTGTTCCTCGGTTGGTGCATTTACACTAATCATTCATTTTACCCAGGAAGAGGGAGCCAGGAAGTGGGTCGCACATGATCTGCTCTGTCAGGTAATACCAGAAATTATCAATGAACTGCAAAATGACTCTAGCAGCGCAAATAGATAATACGCCTTTCCTTTACACTGTTCTGGCCATCCTGTTTGCAATCGGCCAAACGATGACAGCCAAGGCAGAAAGCATACCCTCTGCCTATCAAGGCATTGCTATAGAGTATGGTATACCGTCATCAATCCTTTATGGCATTGCCTATGCTGAAAGTGGAAAAAAAATAAGACCGGGCGTTTACAGGCCCTGGCCATGGACACTTAATGTTGCAGGCGTTCCTCGACGGTACCCTACCCGTAAACTAGCTTACCAGGGATTAATGCACTTTCTTAAAAAAGGGATTAAATCAATAGACATTGGTCTGATGCAGGTGAACTGGCGATACCATCATAAAAAACTGGGTACACCCTGGCAAGCACTGGAGCCGTTCAACAACACACGAACGGGCGCTCGCATTTTACGTGATGAATATCAAATAGTCGGAGATTGGACAAAAGCCATCGGCAGGTATCATTCGCCAGGCCAAAAGCCAGCTCAAAAGAAACGGGCATTAAGATATTGCAAGCGAGTGATGAAGCATATTGACCGAATCACCAAGAAAAAAACCTAAAGAGCATATATTCTCCGCTAAAAAAACCTACATTAAAATCATTTTGGGTTTTTTCTTTTTTATTCTCAGTTAGCACATACAATAAATTTGTATAGATTAATCCCTATTGATTAAAGGTGATAGCAATGAATAAAAAAGGCTACCCGCTAGAAGCGCTTCTAAGACCGCCCATTGAATTATGGTCATCATTATGTGCATTTGGGACAGCTGGCATTGCTGTGTTGGCACCCTGGTCATTAATGATGACCCCTGCCGTTGCCTACGGTACTGCTTTTTTGCTGACTATCTTCGGAATCAAACGGGGACTGGAGGCATTGCATATTATTCGCTATCAGCGCAATATGCGGAAAATGCCTGAATACATACTATCCGCACAAGAAATACCGGTCAGCCAATATCGATTGTTTTTAGGTAAAGGTTTTTTGTGGCAGCAGCAGCATACTCAGCGATTACGCGACACGCTGAGTCCAAAAGTTAGAAAGTATATTGATCAATCTGCTTTTTACAAACTAGCCCGGCAGCTGGAAGTGCGATGGGAGCATAAGTCGGGAGGCTTAAAATATATCAGTGAACTGTTACGAAAAAATGCCTGGTGGAACCCCGTTAAACCGTTACCGGCAGTCGGAGGAAAAGCCCAGATTCATGCAGTGGAAATGAAAGAGCATAATGTCACCATGGATTTACGGGAGAGGGTAGGGCATAGCTTGGTTTTGGGAACAACGCGAGTTGGTAAAACCCGGCTGGCAGAAATTCTGATCACTCAGGATATTGCTAGAGGCGATACAGTGATTGTGTTTGATCCCAAGGGTGATGCTGACTTAATGAAGCGAGTCGTTGCCGAGGCCAAAAGAGCGGGGCGCAGTGACGATTTATATGTTTTTCATTTGGGTTATCCCGAGATTTCCTGCCGCTATAATGCCATTGGCAATTTCTCACGGATTACAGAGATAGCTTCACGCACAACAAACCCGCTGCCTAGCGAGGGAAGTTCCGCAGCCTTTAAGGAATTCGCCTGGCGATTTGTCAATATGATTTCTGTTGCTTTAGTAAAAATGGGCATACGCCCTGATTATCAAAAAATAACCCGCTATATTACCAATATTGAGCCTTTGCTAATCGAATACTATAGGCAATGGCTTCCTGATGCAGCCCCGCCTGAATGGGAAAAAGAAACACTGAATATAGCCGCAAACATTAACGAGAGGGATCTCCCATTTGCGTTAAAAGGACGTTCGCATGAAGCGATTTCTCTTATCCGCTATGCCAAGGAAAATGGATTTTATGACCCTATTGCCGATGGCTTGAGGTCAGCCTTTGAGTATGACAAAACGTATTTTGATAAGATTGTAGCTTCTTTATTGCCTCTCATGGAAAAACTAATATCAGGCAAAGTCGCAGAACTTATTTCTCCTGACTATTCCGATACCGATGATTCACGGCCCATTATTGATTGGCGGCAAATAATACGGCGCAAGGGTATTGTCTATATCGGTCTTGATGCCTTGTCAGATATGGCTGTCGCCTCTGCGGTCGGTAACTCAATGTTTGCGGATTTGGTTTCAGTGGCAGGTGAAATATACAAGCATGGCACAGACTTTGGTATGCCAGAGGAAGATAAAACCGATAAAATGCCCACTATCTCACTGCATGCCGATGAATTTAACGAATTAATAGGTGACGAATTTATCCCCTTGTTAAACAAAGCAGGGGGCGCTGGCTTTCAAGTCACCGCCTATACGCAAACCTGGTCTGATGTTGAGGCCAGAATCGGCAATAAAGCCAAAGCAGGCCAGGTGTCCGGTAACTTTAATACCCTGATTATGATGCGGGTAAAGGAGCTTGAAACGGCTGAAATGCTGACCAATCAAGTGGACACTTGTGAAGTTACTACCATTATGGAGGTTTCTGGGGTTAACGACTCAGGGGACCCCAGCTCTTCTGTCGATTTTACCTCAAATAACGAAGACCGCATCTCTGTTACAGAATCTCCGCTAATATCGCCTGCAACCATTATGGCTTTACCAAAAGGCCAGGCCTTTGCCCTATTGGAAGGGGGTAATCTGTGGAAAATAAGAACGCCGCTGCCATCCAAACTCGATGATGACCTGCTTCCTAAAAACCTTCAGGAAATATCAAAAGAAATGAGTAGGCGCTATTTAACTAACGATCACTGGTGGGTAAGCTAATGGCAAGCAACGCACAGCGCACCAATTCAGCACATCAGGCAACTGAGAACGGTGTTATCTCTGCCACGCTTATTCGCATTATGCAGATCATTATTTTTTTTATGCTCACTCTATTTTTTTCAATTATTATTGAATGGGTGGGAATGGCAGCTGATTACTGGGACGAGCCTGGGGTCAAGCACAGTGAAAAGATGCTGATTCAGGAATTGAGCTATCTGAATGAAGATTTCAAGCGCAGCGCAATAGTGAATAAACCTGCCCAGTTTGCCAGAAGCTTTGCAGATAGCTTTTATCAAGTTACTTTTGTTGCAACAGGGATGCAGTCAGCAGTTATTTGGCTGGCGACACCCACACCGGCAACTCAGCGCAAAATGGCTGGGTTCAGAAAAAAATTGCACCGTTATTATTTAATTGCCGAACGTTATATTCTGGCCTCTATGGTGGTTATTCAGATATTTGCCGTGCGTCTTTCTGTGCTGATTCTAGCCTTTCCTGCCTTTGTACTGCTGGCCATGCTGGGGATGGTAGATGGTCTGGTACAGCGAGACATAAGACGATGGAGTGGCGGAAGAGAAAGTTCGTTTGTCTATCACTGGGCAAAAAAAATACTCTATCCCAGTCTGATTCTGCCATGGATTATTTACCTTGCCATGCCGGTGAGTGTACATCCCAATTTAATCGTACTGCCATTTGCCATTCTGTTTGCTGTTTCTGTAACAGTCATGGCATCAACCTTTAAAAAATATCTATAGCCCTATTGGTCTGTGATCATCCACTGGAAGAGGGGGATCTCAGGTCTGCTCAGAAAAAATCCATTTTTGTCTTAAAAAGGCGACGAAAGCCAATAAAAAACCTGCACTTTCTGCTGTGTCATATCACCTACAAAACCAAACAGTCCTTTAAAATCAACAATTAATAAACCTGTCCAGTTTTCAGTTAGGGTTTTTTATATTAATTATCTGCAATCTCTTAATAATAGGCATCAGTGTTCTTTACTGGAGTTTTACTTATGGGATTTAAAGCGATCACTTCAATTGTGCTGATCAGTTTATCTACTTTCGTTCAGGCTGATGCCGACGGAGAACGTGCCGCTCTAGCCAAAATTATTCACGAGCTAGAGGCGTTAACGCCGTTAATCATCGAAGCAAAAGCTCAGGCTGATTTTGATAGGCGCATTCAGTTTCAATATGACTGGTTGGAACTGGATATCCATCGAATAAAATCGGGTATTGAAGAGCACATTGTGGCTCCTCGGACACAGCCGAGAAGCTTTCCGCCCCTGAAAGGCGATTATCGCCATTAATTAAGGGTTTTATTTTACTAATGGATAAAAGCCAGAAAGATGCTTTTGCATTATCAACAGGCCATTCCCCTGCAGAATTATTAACCGTTGTCGCTATGACGCTGGCGGTAATTTATTTGCTTTGGATGGCCTGGATAGTTTATTCACAATTCAAAGCCTGGCAAACAGGCAAGGGAGATTTTTATGATTTGATATTTACCGTTGTTCGAGCGGCCATGGTTGCCATGGTGATTGGCTTTACATTTATTTAATAATTTTACTGGTACAAAAAGATGTATAGAAATATCAAAAAAAGTTACACGCGCAAAAAAGCGGCGCTTTTCGCTTTACTGTTCTCGTTCAGCTTTAATGTGCTAGCGGTACTTCCAACCCCAGTGGCGCCAAGCACTGCGCCCGCCACAGGAAACTGGCTCGCTCTGATAGAGGGTTATGTCAAGGATTCGGGGTTAGTTATTGGGTTAGCTATAGCAGTGGTGGCATTCTTGTGGATTGCATGGATCACAATCTCTAAATTTAACGAAGCCCGCGCAGGAAGAGCGGAATGGGGAGAGGTTGGGTTAACTGCTGTAATGGCTGCAGGCGTTATGGTTTTTATAAGTTTCTTGCTGACAGAAGCTTCAAACGTTATTTAATTGTGTCCAACGAAACAGAAACATTGGCAGACAGGCTCAATCAGGAGCCTGTCATCTTCAGAGGAAGCACCAATTCCGAGTTGGGGGTCATATTGCTTTGTGGTGTTATTTTCTGGGTGCCCTTCGGACTTGCTGTTGGCGCACTGTTTGGGGTGGTCATGATAGGTCTAGGGCTGTCTACGCTGGGGATTTTGCTGACCATTTTTTTTGGCTCAACCTATTTTCAGCATATTAAGCGCGGACGCCCCGACAATTACTACCAGCACCGGGTTGCAATAAAATTGGGTGAAATGGGAATGAAAAAAACGCCATTAATACTCAAAGGCGGCATATGGGATCTGGGGCGCAGTGATGAGCATTGATAATTATTTTGTACACTATTTACTATGAAATATGCCGATCTGAATGAGAGCCTAAAAGCTCATATTGCTACACTGAGAATTGCGATCATTGTGCTTATCGCTATCAACTTCTCTTTATGGTATGGCTGGAACGGAGCAAAGAGCGATATTCGCATTCATATTCCTCCGGATATTCGTTCAGGGGCTGTATTAAAAGCCAATGAAGTGAGGCCGCCAAATATTTACACCTTCGCAGGGTATATTTTTCAACAGCTCTATCATTGGTCTGAAAATGGGGAAAAGGACTATGGCATGCAGATTTTTAAAACAGCACCTTATTTAACGCCCAAGTTTAGGGAGTATCTGGTCAATGATTTGGAGATCAGAGGGAAAAGGGGTGAACTATCAGGGAGAACGCGGACTATTCAGCCCATTGCTGGACATGGCTATGAAGAGCGTCGAGTTGATATGCTTGATGAAAACAGCTGGATAGTCTGGCTGGATTTCAGCATCAGAGAGACGGTAAGAGGGATGGAAATTAAAAATGTCCTTATCCGATACCCGGTCAGAGTTGTCAGATATGACGTAAACCCTGAAACCAACCCATGGGGACTGGCTTTAGATGGCTTTGGCAAGGAAGGGGCAAAGCGGTTAACCGATGCCGATCTTGATGAAAGCTCTCAAGATAAAGAAACGACACCTTCAGGAGATTGATATGTCATTGAAACATCAATTGATACGGCTTATCGCTGTGATTATTTGTATTAGCGGCAGTTCGGCAGGTGCTGTTGAGCGGCTTTTCTGGGACAAAGTGCCGTTGCGGATTACCTTGCCGGTCGGAAAGGAGCGTTTAGTAACCTTTCCTGAAGATGTTCGGGTCGGCATACCGCCAATAATAGGCTCTAAACTGAGAACACAGAGCAATCAGGGGACGGTTTACTGGAAAGCGAATGAAGCCTTTGATACCCAGCGGATAGAGGTACGGGAAATAAAAAGCAACCGTATTTATTTAATCGATTTAAAGGCCAGCAAAAAGGCCGCCTCTGTGACAGCTATCGAAGTGATCTTCAAGGAGCACAGTGCAGATAAAGAGCTTGGAGCAGATACCCGAAATTCAGGTTCCAAAACATCCAGAACCGCAGGCTATATAGGTTTAACCCGCTTCGCAGCTCAACAGCTGTACGCACCCGCCAGACTGTTAAAGTCAGGCACCAGTATTCACAGGGTTTCAATCGCAAGGCGCTCTATAAATTATTTAATAAGCGGTGAAAAAATAAAGGCAACTCCGGTTGCCAGCTGGCAAAGCGGTTCACTTTATGTCACGGCCGTTGAACTGAAAAATACCGGCAATGAGTTTATTTCTCTCGATCCCAGAAAATTAAGAGGCGAATGGCGGGCGGCAACCTTTCATCACGCAAGACTGCATCCTGCAGGTTCGGAAGCCGATACCACTGCGGTCTATCTGGTTTCAGACAGACCTTTTTATGAAATGGTGATTTAATATGGGGTCAAATAAGATTCTGCCTATTATTGCCGGTACTGTACTGGTGATGCTGATGTTCATTGGTCTTAAATCATGCGGCACAGACAGTACAGACAATTCACAGCTGACGGCTGTGCCTATTCCTGGAGTGCCTGACGCAGATTCACCGGCTGATACCATTCGCACATTGACTGCTGAAGTGGCTGAACTGAAGAGCCAGAGCAGTAAGCTGAATCAGCAAAATGAAGCTCTGCTGCTGCAAAAAAATGATATAGAAAGCTCGCTTAAAAATAAGCTGCTGCTAGCGATGCAGAAAGATCGAGAGGAAAATAAATCCGAGTTGCTGGGCGGTGTTACCGATCAGATGGATTTTTTGAAGTCTCGACTTGAAGAATTGACACAGGCACAGAATCAAAACACCCAAAACCTAGGTGATATACCTGTGGGGTTTGGGCTGACAGGCCAGGCTGGCGATATTTCCGGCACACCTGATATTGTCTGGGTGGAACCGCTGGGATCACAAGTTGGCGAAATGGGGGCGGTTTCATACACTCCCCCTTCGGGAGGTCTGTTAGATAAGGGAGACCGGCTATCAGGTGCAACAGAAAAATATTTACAGGGAACTGCCGAGGGCCTTACCAGGAAAGACAGGCCTGCCTATACCGTCCCTCGAAACTCTACACTGATAGGCTCAACAGGATTGACTGCGCTAATTGGGCGAATTCCAAAAAATGGAACGGTTGAAGACCCCTTTCCTTTTAAAGTCATTGTTGGAAAAGAGAATCTGGCGGCTAATGGCATAAAAATGCCAGGACTTGACGGCATGATTTTTAGCGGCAAATCAACAGGCGACTGGACATTATCATGCGTCCGAGGGCAATTGCATTCTGTCACATATATGTTTGCAGACGGCACAGTCAGAACCATTTCGTCTGATGATCAGCAAAATCTGGAAAAGAAAGGGCAGGGAGGTGGCGGCGGCGGTGATAGACCGCTCGGCTATATTTCAGATAGGCGGGGCATTCCCTGTGTAACCGGCACACGGATTAGCAACTCAGCAAGCTATCTGTCAGGGCGAATTCTGGCCTCAATTGCAGAAGCCGGTGCCGGTGCATTCAGCCAGGGTGAAGTTACCAATACCGTCTCGGCCTTAGGAGGGGTTTCCACTTCTGTAATAACAGGCGATGCCGTGCGCTATGCCGGAGGAAAAGCTTTATCTGGCGGTGCAGCCGAAGTGAGCGCCTATTTACGGGAACGAATGGCCCAGTCCTTCGATGTTATCTATGTCGATACGGGTAAAGAACTTGCTATCCATATTGATGTTGAACTGCCTATTGACTATGAACACAACGGAAGGAAAACCAGTTATGCCTACAATGAAAATTCTGAATATAGCGACCTTGATTAGTCTTGCTCTTCTTGTGAGCGGCTGCATGGGCGGCAAGGACAGCATTCTGCCACAGGACGGTCCGACCATGAAAGAGGTTTATGAAGGCCATTTTAGCGGCCAGCCCGCTATTCAAAAAATTAGTGGACAGGAAGGCGAGATTGAAAACAATGAAGCAACAGGCGAAAGCTATGTCAATTCAGGTAAGGGACTTATTGCCCGTCGGATTAAGGGAGGTGAGGATGGTCTGGCAGATTACACCCGAACTGCGCAGAATGAAATTCAGCAGATATTTCCGCGATTGAAAAACAGGACACTGATTATGTATATCTTTCCTCATTTAAGCAAAAGAGAGCGCAATCCGGTTCCTGGCTATTCCACTGCCTTTACCCTATATAAGCAAACTGAATACGCCCTGCCTGGTGAAGTATCGGAGGGTTATTGATGGCACTTTTTTCTACAGCATCTAAAAAAAAATCGGAAAAATTTGATCCGACTAAACAGAGGCGCAGAACAACAGACAAAGCCCCTACCCAGATCAGTATCAGAAAAAGCTACGAACGGCCGCTGTCGTTTACCAACCTGCTGCCCTGGCTTGAATACAGCGCAGAAACGCAGAGTTTTTTATTGGATGACGGTTTTAGCGTTGGCGCATTGTTTAGGATCAGCACCGTAGGATCAGAAGCTAGAACAGCAGAATTCCTGGCTGACATAAGAGATAAGTTGCAAACGGTACTGACCTCATTGCCCGAAGAACCTGAAAGCCCCTGGGTGTTTCAGCTTTATCTGCAGGATGAATCTGATCTATCTAAAACAGTGGACCAAGTGCGCAGCTATGTTCACCCCCGCGCTCAGGGCAGTGAACTAACGGAAGCCTATCTATCAGAACTAAGCGAGCACATGAAAGTCATTTCACAGCCTGGAGGATTATTTGAAGACGAGCAGGTAACAGGCAATGCCTGGCGGGGACAGAACAGAATTATAAGGGCAACGCTTTATCGCCGCAGAAAACCGGCAGCCGCCTTATACAGCTATTACAACAACTCTCCGGAAGATGAGTTAAGGGATGTTGCTGCAAAACTGATTATCTCGCTTTCATCCGCAGGAATAAAAGCTATACGCTGTGGCGGGGAGGAACTGTATGAGTGGATGTTCAGATGGTTTAACCCCTACCCCGCCACAACAGATGGCGATACGGATGCACTCTTTAAAGCGGCTCCCTACCCTGGTGATGAAAACATGCCTTTTGGCTATGCTTTTGCAGAGTCGTTAATGCTCGGTATGCCTCACTCTGATTACGAAAGAGGGATTTGGTGGTTTGACCTAAAACCGCATAAAGCAATTACAGTCCAAGCGTTAAGACGTATTCCTGATGTAGGCCTGTTCGGCGCAGAGCGCAAAGTCGGTGAGCATATTTTTGCCACGTTTGACCGAATGCCTGAAGATACCGTTCTGGCAATGACTATCACCATTAAAGCACAGGATGAAATTAAGAATCATCTAGGCAATGTTCAGCGCGGGTCGGTCGGAGATTATCCGGAAGCTCGGCTGGCCGCCAGTGACGCAGAAAAGGCGACAATGGAGATAGCGAAAGGCAATAAGCTCTACCCGGTGCAAATTGCTTTTTTTGTGCGAGGGGATGATGAGCCTGATTTGCATAGAAAAATTAACAAGATAAGTTCGCTGCTGCTATCAAACAGCATTCAGCCCATTATGGAAAGAGATGACCTTATTCCGCTGGACAGCTACATAAGAAACATGCCAATGGGCTATAACCCTGAGCACGATAAAAAACATGCGAGACGTTCTAGATTAATTTTTTCCAGGCATATCGCTAATATGGCACCTATTTATGGACGGTCTACGGGCACAGGAAATCCGGGCATGCTGTTTTTTAACCGCGGTGCAGAACCGTTAATGTTTGATCCGTTAAATTTTCACGACCGCAAAAAAAATGCCCATGCTTTAATTATCGGTCCAACAGGTGCTGGAAAATCGGCTACGCTGGTGTATTTGATTATGCAGATGCTGGCGATCTACAGACCGCGTATTTTCATAATTGAAGCGGGTAATTCCTTTGGCCTGCTAGGAAAGTATCTGCAAACTAAAAACGTCAGTGTCAACCAGGTGACGATGGCACCAAATGCAGACGTCAGTCTGCCGCCATTCAGCGAAGCCCTAAAGCTATTGGATGAATACAAAAAAGAAACGGAAAACATTCAAATTCTTGATGACGATGACTTGACTGCATCCATTATTGATGAAGAGATTGATCTTGAGGATGAGTCACGCGACCTGCTGGGTGAAATGGAAATAGCTGCCCGCATTATGATTACGGGCGGCGATACCCGTGAAGACGCCCGAATGACACGGGCTGATAGGCTGATGATACGCAATGCCATCCTACTTGCCGCCAAAACAGTTTTTGAAGCAGGGAGAGGGCAGGTACTGACCGAAGATGTTGCCGATGCCTTGAGAAACTTGCCCGACCAGTTGGAGAAACGTAAAGAAAGGGCAGTTGAAATGGCTGATGGCATGAGTCTGTTTTGCAGCGGTACTGCAGGCCATTTCTTTAATCGCCCCGGAAAACGTTGGCCAGATGTCGATGTCACGATCACTGATATGGGTATTTTGGCCCGTGAGGGCTACGAAGATCAATTAACTGTCGCCTATATTGGCCTGATGAATCATATTCACGATCTGGTTGAAAAGCACCAGAATGATGAACGTCCAACTATCGTAATTACCGATGAAGGTCATATCATCACCACTAATCCGCTGTTGGCACCCTATGTAATTAAAATAGTAAAAATGTGGCGAAAACTGGGCGCTTGGTTCTGGATTGCCACTCAAAATTTAGAAGATTTTCCCGATGCCAGCAAGAAAATGCTCAATATGCTGGAATGGTGGATGTGCCTGGTAATGCCTAAAGAGGAGGTTGAACAAATTGCCCGGTTTAAAGATTTGACAGAAGAAGAAAAAACCATGCTTCTTGCCGCCCGCAAATCCCCCCGTCAGTATACGGAGGGAGTGGTGCTGACTGATAATTTAAAAATGCTATTCAGAAACGTACCGCCGCCGCTTGCACTGGCGCTGGCCATGACGGAAAAAGATGAAAAGGCCAGGCGGCATGAGTTAATGAGAGAGCACAATTGCAGCGAAATAGAAGCGGTGCATTATGTCGCTGAGGAAATTAGCCGCAACAGGAGCGGGGACTGATGAAAATATATTCATTAAATCTCTCAATCACTATTATCTCAATACTGTCTGCAATAAGTTTCAATTCATTTGCTGCTGCGACAGAGCCGCTGTTTATTGAGGTGATTACCAGTGATTCGCATCCCATCACTGGACTCAATGCTTTGCCAAAACGGGGGGTTGAGGTTCGCCTGTACAATCTGGATGACGGCAAGCGCATGGTCTCTGAGCAGTTGGAAGCAAATTTGCCGAAAAATCAAAAAGCAGCTGAAGCAGAAATGAGACGGCGAATTAAAAGAATTGGCCAGCCCGCCCTGTCGAAAATGTTTAACGATGCCTTTCAGGCCGTCATTATCGGTACAGGCTATGGATTGACCCGCCAGCCTGCTGTAGTCTTCGATCACGGCAAATCGGTGATCTACGGTGTCACTGATCTGTCTCGGGCTTTGTCGCTCTATCGGCAATGGGAGCGTTCAAAATGAACCGTGCTGTCAATATCGTTAAAAGCCAAAAACTCCGGTTCGGGGTTAAAGCACTGCTGATCCTGTGTTTATTGAGTCTGCCAGTCAAAGCGGCCAACAACTGCATTCAGTTTACCGTTGTTGGCATCTGCTATTGGTATTATTACTACGGCAGTGAAACAACGATTCTATACGGACATTTCAACCCTGACGTGATTGTTGATGTGACCAACGAACAGGGGGTTGACCGTGTAGAAGACGCCAAGCGACAGGACACTCAAAACAGAAATCACAATAACCTGATCTTCCAGGATGCCAAAGCGTATGGGCATCCGCTGACAGGACAGATTTACTGCCCGTCAAATACGGATGCGCTAAGTCCCTATTTTTCTTCCGCCCTTGATGCCACAGCCTGGCGATGGGGGGTGGCTGACATGCTGACAAGCAGTGCATTGGTGCCCGGCTTAAGAGAAATAGGCGACTGGCCTGCCAGTAGCTGGGGGGCTGTCTATCCCCGTACCGGCTGGACAATACAGCACTCCGAGCCAAAATCATCGGGCATTATCGCGCAGCGGGTGGGCGATATCATTACCCGCGATGGAGAGCCGCATGTCTATCTGTCAATTCTGGACGGCCTGTTTGTTGATGATGAAAAGATGGTCTGGTCACCCGACAGCCTTGAAGAAAACACCAGTGAACAGGGCTGGTGGCAAATCACAGAGCTGGACTCTAAATCAATCAGCCTGGAATGCCTGATCTTTGGTGAAAATGATACGGCGAAAACAACCGGCTGGGGCGGAGGAAAGGTTCAGAAAGATGGGAAATACAGGTACACCTTATGGCGACCGTACACCTGCTGTGAAATCGAAGCCGGGGTACTGATTAAAATCCCTATCAACCCTTTTCCAGACCCAATCCTGACCAACTAGAGATAAAGACAATGAAAAACAACAGGCATTTTTTCTTTGCATTGGCACTGATAATATTGTTTCATTCAAACGGGGCTTCATCTGCCCCGCTGGCAAACAGCAACAACAGCGCATTTTACTACCAGATAGGCGGCGCCCGCTCCATTTCATTGCCTGCCAATGCAAGCGTCAAGACGGTGATTTTAGATGCCTCCTACGAATACGGGCTAGGCTATAGCTGTGGAAACTTTAACCCGTTAAAGGGTATTTCCGACCAGCTGAACAGCCTGAAAGGGATTAAGGACAAACTGATTATCGGGGCAGTAGGTGCTGTTACCTCTGCAATCAGCTCACTGCCTGCATTGATTTTGCAGCGCATCAACCCCGGACTGTATGATCTGTTTCAAAATGCCCTGATTCGTGCCGAAGCAACTATCGCATTGGCGACAAAGACCTGCGAAGATTATGAAGAAGAAATAAGACAGGGTAAAAACCCCTATAAAGGCTGGAAGAATATATCCAAAGCCATTGACTGGAAAATACAGATGGGAACAGGAGGGCCTAACAGTTCAAAAGTGGGTGCTCAAACAGCGAAGAAAAATGTGGCAAAAAGTAATGG
>Ga0256840_1000972_pt1 | contig 28063 bp, 25 predicted proteins | sample 355202metaG_FD_185969 | JGI IMG/M metagenome (GOLD analysis project Ga0256840, IMG submission 185969) | Hydrothermal vent microbial communities from Mid Atlantic Ridge, Atlantic Ocean - 355-202 | ecosystem: Environmental > Aquatic > Marine > Hydrothermal vents | place: Atlantic Ocean: Mid... | reverse complement strand
GGTTGAGATCTTAAACTAATTGTCATTGCCTAATTCTTATATACCCAAATTACTTGAAGATGCAGATTTCAGAGCTTAGCACGAAGGTCAGAACAAGGCGCAATGTGAAGGCAATGACTAGTCCTTGTCGAGCATTGTAACGCAGTGCTGGCATTCGTGCTAAGCTCCCGCTGGGCAAGAGGATAAACCATTATCTTCGTCGTTATAAAACTTAGAATTAGAACGACTAATTCCTGCGTTTTATGCCTAGAATATAATGGCTTCTTCTCTTGCTGAAACCTGCATCCTCAAGTATTTTGGGTATATACCCAAGTGAAATAAATTTGCAGATAATCCTGTATCAATATCGTCATCCCAGTATGTTTTTAGCTGGGATCTTGTGGTTAGTCGGCTAGACTCCCGCTAAAAACATGCGGGAGTGACGGGGTGAGCAGGATAAAGCGTAACAAAGTGCTAAACTATGCGTCATAATTATTCATAGGAGTTTAAGATGCCTTCATTTGATGTTGTTTCAGAAATAGATAAACATGAATTGACCAATGCCGTTGACCAAGCGAACCGTGAAATTGGCAACCGTTTTGATTTTCGGGGAACTGATGCTAAAGTTGAGCAGTCAGACAAAGTACTGATACTACACGGTGAAAGTGATTTTCAATTAGATCAGATACAAGATATTTTACGATTAAAGCTTGTTAAACGTGGCATTGAAGTTAATTGTTTAGAAGTGAAAGATTCAGTCGGCAATGGCAAAATGCGTAAACAAGATATTGTAGTGCGTGAAGGAATTGATTCTGATTTATCTCGCAAGATCGTTAAATTAATTAAAGCGAGCAAAAGCAAGGTTCAAGCTGCGATACAAGGTGATAGTGTACGAGTCACTGGTAAGAAACGAGATGACCTGCAAGGTGTTATGGCGCTTTTAAAAGGTAACGATGAGATTGATATGCCATTACAATTTAATAATTTTAGAGACTAAACAAATGAAAACAATCCAAACTTTTTTATGGATGTCACTTTTGGTGTTAACAAGCACTGTTTATGCCGCTGATACTTCAGAAATGAAGGAAAAGTTAGAAGCTATGATGCCTTTTCAGGTGGAGAGTATTACTGCAGTGGGTGAGACGGGGCTATTTGAAGTTGTTATTGATAGTGGCGAGATTATCTATTTCTCAGAAGACCTTAGTTATGGTTTTGAAGGAAATGTCATTGAAATGGCAACGGGAACAAATATCACCGAAGTAAAACGAAAAGCTCAGCGTAAGAACTTATTAGCGTCATTAGATGAATCTGAGATGATTATCTATTCTCCTAAAAAGACGGATTATACTCTGACCGTCTTTACCGATATTGATTGTGGTTATTGCCGCAAATTACACTCACAAATGGCGCAATACAATGCATTAGGTATTCGCATTCGTTATATGGCATTTCCGCGAGCAGGACTAGATTCTGACTCATTCGATAAAGCAGAAGATGTTTGGTGTGCAGATGATCGCAAACAAGCGATGACAGTGGCGAAAAATGGCCGTGAGGTTAATTCTAAAGATTGTGAAAGCCCTGTTGCCGCACAATATAAATTAGGCGGTAAATTAGGTGTTAATGGTACACCTGCATTGTTCTTAGATAGCGGCGAATCTCTTCCTGGCTATATTCCACCTAAACGATTAAGACAATTACTGGATGATAAAGCAGCTAAAGCTAAGCTTGCGGCTAAGTCATAACGCGATAGTCAAAGAGTTGGGAACCCTTTTTATCACACTGTAAATAGCTGACTTTATTTTGCCAGTCACCTAAAACAATTCTTGTGGCTGGCTTGTCAGATATTTTTAATATATGAACCGCTGGGCGATGAGTGTGCCCGTGGACAAGTTGCGTTACGCCAAATTTAATCATTATGCGTGCGACTTCATCGGCATTCACATCCATAATCATTGTCGATTTTGTTTGTTTTTGTTGGCGGCTTTGTTGTTTTATTTTATCAGCCAGATTTTGGCGAAATTTTAATGGCATGTGTCGAAAGAACCATTGCAATAGTTTGTTGCGAGACCACAGGCGATAGCGTTGATAGGCAATATCGTCTGTGCATAAGGTGTCACCATGTAAAAGCAATGTTTTGATGCCATATAAATCAATTACGCAATGATCATCAAGTAGCTCACAGCCCGCTAATTGAGCAAAATCTATGCCCATCATAAAGTCACGATTGCCCACCATTAGATAGGTTTTTATACCTTGTTGATGAAGTTTCTGTAGTTGTTCTATTACAGGTGTAAATTCATTAGGTATAAGGTCATCACCTAACCAAACATTGAATAGATCGCCGAGAATATAGAGTGCGTCGCACTGTGTTGCTGTGGAACTAAGAAAATCAACCGCTAGTTGGATAAGAGCAGGATTGTTAAGATCAAGGTGGAGATCGGAAATAAATAATGTGGACATGATGGTATACACCTAAGTGAAATCAATCTGTAGCTTTTACTTCTTCGTCATTCCGGTAGCTTTTAGCCGGAATCTGAGCATAAGCAAGACTCCCGCTAAAAACATACGGGAGTGACGGGTGAATAAAAACCTGCATTTTTAATGATTACGGGTATATCTAGGGTGGAACAATATTTATTCTACAATGCTAGCTTTGATGATAACTACGTTTTCATCGGGCACATCACCATGGCCATTTTTATTACCAGTAGATACGACGCGAATAGCATCAACGACGTCCATACCTTCAATGACTTTACCAAATACAGCGTAGCCCCAAGTTGCATCTTGTTTGTCAGATTTGAAATCAAGAAAATCATTATCTACAGTATTGATAAAGAATTGCGCAGTGGCTGAATGCGGGTCGCCAGTGCGGGCCATTGCAAGTGAGCCTTTTACATTGCTTAAGCCATTATTAGCTTCATTTTTAATGGCGTCATTAGGTGACTTCTGAATAAAGTCTTCTGTGAAACCACCGCCTTGAATCATGAAATTTTCAATAACACGGTGAAAAATAGTGCCGTCATAAAAACCACTTTCAACATAGCTAATAAAATTGGCAACTGTATTGGGTGCTTTATCTGAATTAAGTTCGATGATGATATCACCAAGCGATGTTTCTAGTTTTACTTGTGGCAACGTGTTGTCTCCTTTTGAATGTGCGGTAAATGATAAACCTACCAGTAATAATGGAATGAACAGGCGAAAAAATGATTTCATTGCGTTTTATCCAAGATGAATTGAAAGCGACATGATAACGGTAACTTAAACCTTATGCCACAATTCATACTATAAATGCCGTAAAATATGTCGATTATTATTTGTTAAGCGAGCCGAACATGTTGCAGATCCACAATAGTCTGAGCAAACAAAAAGAAGTTTTCACCCCGATTGAACCGGGAAAAGTGAAATTATATGTTTGTGGTATGACTGTGTATGACTTATGTCATGTAGGTCATGCACGTGTGATGGTCGTGTTTGATGTGGTAACTCGCTATCTACGTGCCAGTGGTTATGAAGTGACCTATATTCGCAATATCACTGATATTGATGACAAGATCATCGCCCGCGCAAATGAAAATGGTGAAACTATTCAATCATTAACCGAACGTTTTATCGATGAAATGAATCAAGATGCAGATGCATTAGGTGTTTTGCGCCCAACGCTTGAACCGAAAGCCACAGAATCAATGGCAGAGATTATTGCTATGATTGAAACATTGATAGAGAAGGGCTATGCCTATTCATCTGATAATGGCGATGTCTATTACAATGTCAGCGAATTTGATGGCTATGGCAAATTATCTGGTCGAAATATTGATGAATTACGTGCTGGCGAGCGGGTGGCAGTCAATGAAGCTAAAAATGATCCACTAGATTTTGTCTTGTGGAAAGCAGCAAAACCAGAAGAGCCTGCATGGGATTCCCCATGGGGACGTGGCCGTCCGGGTTGGCATATTGAGTGTTCAGCTATGTCTGCTACATGCCTTGGTGAACACTTTGATATCCATGGTGGTGGTCAAGATTTGCAGTTCCCTCATCATGAAAATGAAATTGCGCAATCAGAAGGTGCGCATGGTTGTCAGTCGGTTAATTATTGGATGCACAATGGCTTTGTACGCATTGACGATGAAAAAATGTCTAAATCTTTGGGCAATTTTTTTACCGTGCGTGAAGTGCTGGCAAAATATGATCCTGAAGTAGTGCGTTACTTTATTTTAACTAGTCACTACCGTAGCCCGCTTAATTATTCTGATGAATCGTTAGAACAAGCCAAGTCCGCATTGACGCGTTATTACACAGCTTTGCGTGATATTGAACCGCAAGCTGACGTAGATTGGCATGATAATAAAGAATTTGGCGATCGTTTTGCCGATGCCATGGATGATGACTTTAATACAGCCTTGGCCTTATCAGTGATGGCAGATGTTCGTCAGGCTTTTAATAAGGAGTTAGATGTTACTTCTAGAGCAACTTATTTAGCTGGATTACTGATTTCATTTGGCGATGTATTAGGATTATTCCAACAGCAACCAGAAATGTACTTTTTTGGTAACAGTAACTTTGATAACGATGAAGTAGCTAGAATTGAATCTTTAATTGATCAAAGAAATATAGCTCGAAGTAATAAAAACTGGGTAGAGGCTGATGAAGCGCGAGATGAACTAACTGCAATGGGGATTGTGCTAGAAGATAGTGCTGGAAAGACTACGTGGCGTAAAGTTTAACTATTTTGTCATTCTCGCGTAGGCGGGAATCTAACGACAGTATTTATGCCACTGCCCATAGATTCCCGATAAAAGAATTCGAGAATGACGGGGTTTATTCGTCATTCCGGTAGGTTTTTAGCCGGAATCTTACGCTATATATTGGAATGCACACTAATCATGAATCATGTAATTCTGCCGCATAAAGCGTATTTTCAAGCAAAGTTGCCACAGTCATTGGCCCAACACCTCCTGGAACGGGTGTTATCCATGCAGCCTTTTCTTTAGCGCCTTCAAAATCAACATCGCCGCACAATGAACCGTCTTCAAGCCGGTTAATACCCACATCAATAACAATCGCGCCTTCTTTAATCCACTCACCAGGGATAAAATTAGCTTTTCCCACGGCAACAACTAATAAATCTGCACGGCGTACGTGAAACTCTAAATCTTTTGTGATACGGTGGCAGGATGTAGTGGTGCAGGCAGCTAAAAGAAGCTCTAATCCCATTGGGCGACCTACGATATTTGAAACACCTACAATCACCGCTTCTAAGCCACGTAAGTTAACACCTGTTTTTTCTAACATCGTCATCACACCTTTAGGTGTACAAGGGCGAAGTTGAGGATTACGTTGAGCCAAGCGTCCCATATTATAAGGGTGAAAACCATCAACATCCTTGCTTGGCAAGATATGTTCAATCACGTTGTCAGTGTTAATATGGTCGGGCAAGGGCAATTGTACTAATATGCCATCAATTTCATCATCATTATTCAGGGTGTCTATCAGTGTAAGCAATTCATTTTCGGTAGTGGTTTCGGGTAGATCATGCGCGACCGATTTAAAGCCAATTTCTTCACAACTGCGACGTTTACTACCGACATAAACTTTTGATGCGGGATCGCCACCAATAAGTACAACTGCTAAACCAGGGCGGCGTTTTCCTGTTGCCAAACGAGCATCTGTCGCTTTTTTAAGATCTTGCTTTAGCTTAGCTGCAATCGCTTTACCATCGATGATTTGTGCGCCCATGAATTTTTCCAAATAATAAAAACACGCTATATTCGCATGTTGAGCGGATTACAGCAAAAAATTTCTATGTAGAGATTGACTGTTTAAGGTCATGGGCGTATGATTTCGCCTTTCTTCGAGGAAGTCTATCCCAAATTATATCGAAGAAACGTCGGGGTATAGCGCAGTCTGGTAGCGCATCTGGTTTGGGACCAGAGGGTCGGGAGTTCGAATCTCTCTACCCCGACCACTTCATTTCCAAGTATTCAGTATACCTTCGATAATCACCACAATGCGCCCGTAGCTCATTTGGATAGAGCATCGGCCTTCTAAGCCGAGGGTAACAGGTTCGAATCCTGTCGGGCGTACCATTTTCCTAGAAAACATCATCTTCATGTATCATAACGGCATATATAAAATATAAGGCTTTATCGTTCACATGCAGTTTATTGTTCCCAAAATATCCAATTGGTTTTTATCTCGACCACGAACATTAAAGCGCCTCATAACATTAGTCGTTGACTTCATTGCCATTGTCTTTGCGTTGTGGCTTGCCATCTCTCTAAGGTATGGTGTGTTTTATATACCTCCTCAGAAGCAGCTGTGGATTTTTTTACTCGCTCCCATTATCGCTATTCCTATATTTGTTCGAGCTGGCTTATATCGTGCTATCGTGCGCTATCTAGGCATGCAGGCCTTATGGACAATTATTAAAGCGGTATCGTTATATGCCCTGCTATTTGCCGTGGTGGTATTATTGGCAGGCGTTGAGCAAGTGCCTAGAACAGTCTATGGGATCAATGCCATTCTTCTCGTGTTATTTGTGGGGGGGAGCCGAATGATCGCTCGCTGGTGGTTTGCTGGCAGTATCGCTGAAAACACCCTAAATAATATGACACGGCGGCGCGTTCCCCCTGTTATTATTTATGGTGCAGGGCAATCAGGCGCTCAAATGGCGGCAGCGCTCAAAGTCTCTCATCAATTAAACCCTGTGGCATTTATTGACGATGAAACCACCTTGCATCGTCAGCAAATTAATGGACTGAATGTGTATTCGTTTAGTGAACTAAGTTATGTTATTGAGAAGTTTTACGCGCAAGATATATTATTGGCAATGCCTTCAATTTCTCGTAGCCAGCGTCACAAGATTATTCAGCTATTAGAGCCTTATCCGGTGCATGTTAGAACCTTGCCTGATTTAGTCGATTTAGCAGAAGGTAAAGTGACGGTTGCAGATATCCGCGAAGTTGATATTGCTGATCTACTTGGGCGAGATTCTGTGGAACCTCAACAAGAACTGCTCCATGCCAATATCAAAAATAAAACAGTGATGGTGACAGGGGCAGGCGGCTCAATTGGTAGCGAGTTATGCCGCCAAATAATCAAACTGCAGCCTACGCAGCTAGTCTTATATGAACTCAATGAGTTTGGTTTATACAGTATTGAAAAAGAACTGAAATCACTTGGTCTTAAGACGCCAATTATTTCTGTGTTAGGCACAGTGTTAAATCAAACGAGACTTGAATTAGTGTGTAAGCGGTTTGATGTTAATACTATTTATCATGCGGCTGCTTATAAACATGTACCAATGGTAGAAAAAAATACCACAGAAGGTGTGCGTAATAATGTCTTTGGAACGTTATCCTGTGCAAAAGCGGCGATGGCAAGCAAGGTCGAAACCTTTGTTTTAATATCGACAGACAAGGCGGTTAGACCGACTAATACAATGGGTGCAAGCAAACGACTTGCAGAACTCGTTTTGCAAGGGCTGTCGCAAGAGAAATCAGAGACACATTTTACCATGGTGCGCTTTGGAAATGTACTGGGTTCTTCGGGTTCAGTCATTCCCTTATTTCGTGAACAAATTGCTAAAGGCGGCCCTGTTACCGTTACCGACCCCCGTATTATTCGTTATTTTATGACTATTCCTGAAGCAGCTGAACTGGTGATCCAATCAGGTGCAATGGGGCAAGGCGGTGATGTGTTTGTACTGGATATGGGCGAACCTATCCGCATTCTTGAACTAGCGAAGCGAATGATTCATTTAAGTGGGTTTTTAGAAAAAGATGAAGCCCATCCAGAAGGTGATATCGAAATTATTTACACGGGGTTGCGACACGGTGAAAAACTCTATGAAGAACTATTGATTGGCGACAATGTGTCTGATACGCAACATCAGCGCATCATGCGAGCAGAAGAAAAAGTGATTGCTTGGCCAGAGTTAGTAGGCATTTTGTCAAAACTTGAACAAGCGAATGAAAAAGATGATTATCAGGTAGTGCGTACATTATTAGAGACGCATGTTGATGGTTTTCAGCCACAATGCGATATTGAAGATTGGTTGCACTTTTCTCATTAATGTTGGATAATGTGGGAGCGGCTTCAGTCGCGAACAGGCTGTAACTGAGAGTAGTCCCATTCGCGGCTGAAGCCGCTCCCACATACATTTTAAAGAGAATAAATATAGTGCGAGCAAATAAACATATTTGCTATCCCACCTCGTGTATAATTGCTCTTTTGTGTGAGACAAGCTGGTTATGTGTGGAATTGTCGGTGGCATTGCTGAACGAAATGTAACGCCTATTTTATTAGAAGGGCTGAGACGACTTGAATATCGTGGCTACGATTCATCAGGTATCGCTTTACTGGATTCTGAGAATAAAATTCAGCGTGTTCGTGCTTTAGGTAAGATAAAGCAACTTGAAGCAAAAATTGATCAAGAAACTACTGATTTCTCAGGTAATATCGGTATTGCCCACACACGCTGGGCAACACATGGCGTACCATCAGAAAATAATGCCCACCCGCATATTTGTAATAATAAAGTAGCGGTGGTTCACAATGGCATTATCGAGAACTATCAATCACTAAAACAACAACAAATTGCCGCAGGTTATCGCTTTACCTCTGAGACAGATACCGAGGTGGTTGCGCATGCCATTCACCAGCAGTTAGAAACAACAGATGACTTGCTAACTGCGGTAACCCAAGCCTTGAATGAATTTGATGGCGCATATGCTTTAGGTGTGATTGCCATCAATGATCCAGAAACATTGGTTGCCGCTAGAAAAGGCAGCCCTTTAGTGATTGGTATAGGCTTTGGTGAACATTTTATTGCGTCCGATGTGTCAGCATTATTGCCTGTCACCCATAACTTCATCTTTTTAGAAGAAGGTGATATTGCCAAACTAACACGTCATTCAATTGAAATTTATGACAAAAATGGTCAGCGAGTCGAACGCCCGATCAAGCAATCATCGTTAAGCATTAGCTCTGTCGAGCTGGGTGAACATCGCCACTATATGCATAAGGAGATTTTTGAACAACCCAAAGCAGTCAGTGACACATTAGAAGGACGTGTAACACAGGATACGGTATTGGTATCTAGTTTCGGACCACAAGCCGAAGATATTTTTAATAATATTGAACAACTTCATATTATCGCCTGTGGTACGAGTTTTCATGCTGGTTTAGTGGCTAAATATTGGGCTGAAGATATTATTGGCATGCCTTGCCAAGTGGAAGTGGCGAGTGAGTTTAGATATCGCAACCCCGTTATTCAAAACAATACATTATTTATTACGATCAGCCAGTCAGGTGAAACAGCCGATACATTGGCTGCATTGCAGAAAATAAAACAATCTCGTCATTCACAGGATGATTCCCGTCATTCCCGCGAAGGCGGGAATCTAACCCAATGTGAAAACATTCCAACGCTAACTATCTGTAATGTGCCCGAAAGTAGCTTAACGCGTGAGTCAGATCTTAGTTATCTTACCCATGCAGGGCCTGAAATAGGGGTGGCCTCAACCAAGGCATTCACAACGCAACTCGTGGCACTGGCATTGCTTATCACTAGCATTGGCAAAGTAAAACAAAGCATTAATAGCGAGCGCGAAGCATCGATAGTAAAAGGCTTGCAGAAACTACCCAGCCTGATTGCCAACGCACTCACCCACGAACAAGAAATAGAAACCACGGCACAATTATTTGCAGATAAAGAACACGCCCTCTTTTTAGGAAGAGGAACAATGTACCCCATTGCGATGGAAGGTGCGCTGAAACTAAAAGAAATAAGCTATATCCATGCCGAAGCCTATCCCGCAGGTGAATTAAAACACGGCCCATTAGCATTGATAGATGAAGATATGCCCGTAGTCGCTATCGCACCGTTAGATGATTTATTAGAAAAGTTAAAATCAAACCTGCAAGAAGTCAAAGCCCGTGGCGGCCAAATGATTGTTTTTGAAGATGAGCTTTCAGATATTAGCTCAGAAGAAGGCTTTAGTGTAATCAAAGCCACCACCAATGTAGGGCGAATTACCGCTCCGATTACGTTTAATATACTTCTGCAATTGCTAAGCTATCATGTGGCCTTAATTAAAGGGACTGATGTTGACCAGCCGCGGAATTTAGCTAAATCTGTGACGGTGGAATGAGAATAACGGCCTCAATTAAACCGAGGAATAAAACATTTAACAAAAGTGTTAGCAATAATCTATTCATAAAATGTGGAGGTTAGGGAGTTGAAAGCGGTCATTTTAGCTGGAGGTCTAGGGACACGCATTAGTGAGGAGACATCACTAAAGCCTAAGCCTATGGTAGAAATCGGCGGTAAACCGATTTTATGGCATATTATGAAAATCTATTCTTTTTATGGTATTAATGATTTTATAGTATGTTGTGGTTATAAAGGTTATGTAATTAAAGAATATTTTGCCAACTATTTCCTGCATATGTCTGATGTCACATTTGACATGGAGCATAATAAAATGGAAGTGCATCAACAAAATGCAGAACCGTGGAAGGTAACGTTGGTCGATACTGGTGAAAACACCATGACTGGTGGCCGATTGAAACGGATAAAAGATTATGTAAAAGACGAAGAAGCTTTCTGCCTTACTTATGGCGATGGTGTTAGTGATGTGAATATCGGCGAATTAATTGCTTTTCACTATTCACAAGATGTAAAGGCTACTCTAACAGCTACAATGTCTCCAGGGCGTTTTGGTGCCCTTGACTTTAGCGGGGATAAGGTTAATAGTTTTAGAGAAAAACCAATAGGTGATGGTGCCATGATAAATGGTGGCTTTTTCGTTTTATCTCCAGAGGTGATAGATTACATCGGTGATGATCAGGTTGTATGGGAGCGAGGACCTTTAGAGAAATTAGCTAAAGAAGGTGAGTTAGCAGCTTATCAGCACATGGGGTTTTGGCAGCCCATGGATACTTTAAGAGATAGGGTTTATCTTGAAGAGTTATGGCAGGCTGATAGAGCGCCGTGGAAACTGTGGAAATGAATTCAGAATTCTGGCGTGGGAAGCGAGTTTTAGTTACTGGGCATACAGGGTTTAAAGGTAGCTGGCTAACACTCTGGTTGCAGTCAATGGGTGCGCATGTTATAGGTTATGCTCTAACGCCCCCAACAGAGTTAAGTTTATTTGAAGCTGCTGATGTTGCATCTGGAATAACGAGTATTATTGGAGATGTGAGAGACCTTGCTCACTTGCATGCTGTTTTTGAAGAGCACCGACCTGAAATTGTCTTTCATATGGCAGCACAAGCGTTAGTTCGATATTCTTATAATGAACCAGTAGAAACATATTCTGTTAATGTGATGGGGACAGTTAACCTTCTAGAAGCTGTACGTTGCTCTGATAGTGTCAAATCTGTAGTTAATGTCACTAGCGATAAGTGTTATCAGAATAATGAATGGGAATGGGGCTATCGTGAAAATGAACCCATGGGAGGCCACGACCCATATAGCAATAGTAAAAGCTGTTCAGAATTAGTCACAGCAAGTTATCGTAATTCATTTTTCAATTCTGAGAAATATGAACAGCATAATGTCGCTTTAGCAACTGCGAGAGCAGGCAATGTTATTGGTGGTGGTGACTGGGCAGAAGATCGTTTGATTCCTGATATTATGAGAGCCATAATGCGAGGCGAGCAAGTAAATATACGCAACCCTAATGCTATTCGTCCTTGGCAACATGTATTGGAGCCATTATCAGGGTATTTATTATTAGCCCAGAATTTGTATGAAAAAGGACCAGAATTTGCTGAAGCATGGAATTTTGGGCCGAATGAAAATGATGCACAATCAGTCCAATGGATAGTTAAAAAATTAACTCATACTTGGGGCGAAGATGCGAATTGGAAGCTCGATGTAAGTGAACATCCTCACGAAGCTCATTATTTAAAGTTAGATTGCTCTAAGGCAAAATCACGATTAAATTGGAAACCAAACTGGCGCTTAGAAAACGCTTTATTAGCTATTATTGAGTGGTATAGAGCATACCTTGAAGGAGTAGATATGAGAGAAATAACCTTACAACAAATTAACTTATACAAAGCACTAGAACCAAAAAATAATGGGCAGGAGTCGTAGGTGGATAAAGAAGGATTAAAACAGCAGATATTTGATTTGGTTGAACAATACAGCGAACTGCATTTTGAGAAAAAGTCATTTGATGAAGGTGAGAGCATTATTCCCCCTTCTGGAAAAGTACTGGATGCAGATGAATTAAAGAACATGGTTGAAGCCTCGTTGGATGGATGGTTGACAACAGGGCGATTTAATGAGGCATTTGAAAAGCGTTTTTCTGAATTTGTAAAAGTACCTTATGCTTACACAACAAACTCTGGATCCTCTGCAAATTTACTGGCTTTTATGAGCCTAACATCACATAAGCTTGGAGAGCGAGCATTAAAACAAGGTGATGAAGTGATCACCGTGGCAGCAGGTTTCCCTACGACCGTAAACCCGATTTTACAGGCAGGTCTAGTGCCTGTTTTTGTGGATATTGACATTCCAACCTACAATATTGATGCACAAAAAATAGAAGCGGCTGTCACTGATCGCACCCGGGCTATTATGATCGCACATACGCTGGGCAATACCTTTGATTTGGATGTGGTTATGGCTATCGCAGAAAAATATAATTTATGGGTCGTAGAAGATTGTTGCGATGCGCTGGGTACATATTATCAAGGCAAACATGTAGGTGGGTTTGGACACATAGCTACATGCAGCTTTTATCCCGCTCATCATATCACCATGGGTGAAGGCGGGATTGTTTTCACCAAAGAACGAAAATTACGCAAAATTATTGAATCTTTACGTGATTGGGGGCGTGATTGTTTTTGTGAACCAGGTTGTGATGATTCATGTGGCAAACGTTTTGGCTGGCAATTAGGCACATTACCTCATGGCTATGATCACAAATATACTTATTCACACCTTGGGTATAATCTCAAAATTACAGATATGCAAGCAGCCTGTGCACTAGCGCAAATGGATAAGTTACCGGGGTTTATTGAAGCAAGACAACACAATTTTAACTTTTTGAAAGAACGACTAAAATCTTGCGAGCAGTTTTTAATATTGCCGGAGGCAACAAAAAACAGTGAACCATCATGGTTTGGCTTTCCAATTACTATACGTGACGGTGCAAATATTGATCGGGTTGATTTGCTGAAATACCTCGATAAATACAAAATTGGAACGCGCCTGATGTTTGCGGGTAACCTTACACGTCAACCCTATTTTGAAGGGCTAAATTATCGTATTAGTGAAGATCTGACTAATACAGACAAAGTGATGAATGATACGTTCTGGATTGGTGTTTATCCAGGGCTGACGAAAGAAATGCTTAGTTTTGTGGTTGAAAAGATAGAAAATTTCTTTGGAATCTCGGCTTAAATTTGGAGTGAATTCAGGGCTGTGACTAAATCAATAGAAAAACTTAAAATTGCTATCATTGGTAGTGGAAATATAGGAACAGATCTTTTAATAAAGGTATTACGCTCTCCGTATCTTAAGTGTGGTGCATTTATTGGTAGAAATTTAGCTTCTCCAGGGATGCTAAGTGCGAATTCTTTAGGGGTTCCTGTTTCAGCTGAAGGTATCAGCTACATCATAAACAATCCAGATTGTTGTGAGCTTGTGTTTGATGCTACATCTGCTATGAGCCACCTTGAACATGCCCCAGTTTTAAAAGGCTTGGACAAACGAGTGATCGACTTAACACCAGCAAAAATAGGCTTGATGTGTGTGCCTAGTGTCAATATGAATGATTCTGCTGTTGAGTTTAACGTCAATATGGTGACATGTGGAGGGCAAGCCTCCATTCCTGTTGCATATGCCATAGGAAAAACGCAGGATGATGTTGATTATATTGAAGTTGTTTCAAGCATCTCTTCGAGAAGTGCTGGCCCAGCAACAAGACAAAACCTTGATGAATATATAAAAACAACTGAGGATGGGCTAAAGGAGTTTTCTGGTGCAAAACGGACTAAAGCCATACTTAATTTGAATCCGGCGGAGCCTTGTGTTGATATGCAGACAACTATATATGCAAAAGTGAAGAATCCAGATATTCCCAACTTGAAGAAAATGCTACAACCGTTGACCAAAAAGATTCGTAAATATGTCCCAGGTTACGAAGTTATTCTCGGCCCTATTCTGGAAAATAGTCGCATTATTGTGATGGTAAGGGTGAGAGGATTAGGAGACTACTTGCCAGCTTATGCAGGAAATTTAGATATTATCAATTGTGCTGCAATTGCAATGGCCGAAGAATATGCTCACGTAACGGCCAAGATTAAACAGGAGGAAGGTTAATGGAAACTAACCGTAAGATTATTATTAGTGACCCAACCTTGCGAGATGGGAACCATGCTGTGGGACATCAACTAAGTTCAGAAAAAATCGCGTTGTACTGTCGGGCGGCAGATAATGCAGGGGTTCCAATAGTCGAAGTGGGTCATGGAAATGGACTGGGAGCTTCTTCGCTACAACTCGGTGAAGCGAAAGTATCAGATCAGGTTGCTTTAATTACTGCGAGAGAGAACCTTTCTAAATCAAAGTTAGGTATACATGTTATTCCTGGTTTTGCCACCATTGAGAGAGATTTGAAGCCAGCACTAGATTGGGGGGTTGATGTAATAAGGGTTGCTGCACATTGCAGTGAGGCGGATATTTGTGAACGACATATTAGTTTTTCTCGAAGCCAAGGTGTTGAGGTGTGGGGGTGTTTAATGATGTCTCATATGCTCTCACCAACACTTCTGCTCGAGCAAGCGAGAAAAATGGAATCGTATGGTGCCGAGGGTATTGTTTTCATGGATTCTGCGGGTCATTATCTTCCTGATGCAGTTAGACATCGCGTTGAATTACTTGTGGATGAACTTTCAATTTCAGTCGGGTTTCATGCCCACAATAACTTAGGGCTAGCAATAGCTAACTCATTAGCAGCAGCTGAAGCAGGTGCCAGTCTATTAGATGGTTGTGCCCGTGGATTTGGAGCTGGCGCTGGCAATACACAGCTAGAGGTACTCATTGCCGTTTTAGAACGATTAGGTTATAGCACTGATATTGATCTTTATAAAATCCTTGATGCCGCTGACCTTGCAGAACAAAACATTATGAAAAATATGCCAACAATTAGCTCGAATAGTGTAGTAAGTGGTTTGTCAGGGGTATTTTCTGGTTTTATGAAGCCTGTGTTACGAATTGCTACAGAATTCGGTGTCGATCCTCGAGATATTTATTTTGAACTTGGGAAACGTAATATCGTAGCAGGGCAAGAAGATATTATTCTAGAAGTCGCGAAAGATTTGACCCAGCACAAAGGAAAACGAATCAAATGAAACGCCATGAAATGACACGCAATGATTGCCTTCGAATTTTAAAAAGCGGGCGAGATAAATTATTGGATCCATTGAGACAAACAGAGCTGGTTGTGATTGGTGGTACAGGGTTTGTGGGAACTTGGATTGCAGAGATGGTCGCATCTCTTAATGATGAATATCAATTTGGAATTAAGCTACACCTTGTGTCACGTAGTACTGAAAAATTCTCATCTCAAGCTCCTCACTTAGCTGCTCGAGAGGATATTCAATTGATTAAGTCAGATGTTCGGCAGCTAGGGAAAATCCCAATGAATACAGATTGGGTTATACATGCTGCTGCCAACCCTGATGTTCGTACTCATGCTTCAAACCCGTTGGATACAGCATCCGTTATAGTTGAAGGAACCATGTCAGTCGTGAGGACTGCGGAGCGACTTGGGCGGCTAAAAAAATTATTGTATTTAAGTTCAGGCTTAGTTTGTAGCTCCCAAGACTCCTCCTTATCTGAAAATGCAAAAGGGGCGCCAGAACTTGGTGCTAGTTTTATTTACCCTAATGCAAAGCGTTTCGCAGAAACTGTTTGCTCAGCAGCACGAGTCCAGTCGCGAATTCCAGTTTTAGTTGCGCGGCCGTTCTCATTTATTGGCCCATATCAATCTTTAGATACCCCATGGGCTCAAACAACATTTTTAGCGGATGCTTTACATGGGCGTCCTATTCGTCTCCTGGGAGATGGACAACTAAAACGCAGTTATCTTTATGGTAGCGATGCGGCCTATTGGTTTTTAAGAATATTGACCACGGGACCAAGTGGTGATGTTGTAAATGTAGGAAGTCAAGAAGATATTTCCTTGCAGGATTTAGCTGAAATTGTGGCACAAAACTTTGAACCCTCTCCAGAGATATTGCTTAATACGTCACCACGTAATCAAGGTCGAACAACACTTTTAATTCCGGATATAACTCATGTTCATGATGAGTATGGATTATCCGTGCTTACACCATTAAATGAGGCTGTTAAATTAACAGCACAATGGCATCAAATGCAGAAAAATTGTGAAAAGGATATTTTTAGTGGATAAAAAAGTAAGTGATTTTTTTGCGGAGTTTCTTGTTCATCAGGGCATTAAGCATGTGTTTGGAATAGTTGGAGCGGGAAATGCTCAGATCTTTGATGCAATCTTGCGTATAGGCTTCACTGAGATTATATGTGTTCATCATGAACAAGCTGCTGTAATGGCCGCGACAACTTATTATAGAATAACTGGAAAGGTATCTGTTGTACTACTAACAACCGGTGCAGGTTCTACAAATGGAGTTACAGGAGTCGTAAGCGCATGGATGGATTCGATGCCGGTTCTTGTTATTTCTGGAAATGAAAATTCAAAGTTTACTTCAGTTGATAACCCTTTGAGAATATGGGGTGTACAGGGATATAACAGTACAAAAATGGTAGAAGATGTGACGAAATGGACTGACCGAGTCATTGAACCAGAAAGAATACTTGATGTTATTTCTAAAGCATATTCTATAGCAAAAGCTCCTAGACAAGGGCCGGTATGGATTGATATTCCGATGAATATTCAAGCGTCCCCTGTAGATGTTGCCAACTTAATCCACGAAAATACATTGGATCTAGAAAATGATATTAACCCTAGTGATGTTCACCCTTGTATAGTTAATGTCGTTGATGGAGTGCAAAATGTTCTGAAAATACTAGCACTTTCTGAACGCCCAGTACTTTGGTTGGGAAATGGTATTAGATTATCTGGAGCAGAACAACGAGTAAAAGAATTGGTTGAGAAGCTTGGTATCCCCACATTAGTGAGTTGGCAAGCATGTGATATTTTAGATTCTAATCATGCCTTATGCTATGGGAGAGCAGGTGTTTATGGGCAGCGTGCGGCCAATTTTGTTTTGCAAAATTGTGATGCACTAATTTGTATCGGCACGCGATTAGCTATTCCTCAAGTTGGTTATGACTTAACAGAGTTTGCTCGTGCTGCAAAAGTAGTTATGGTTGATATTGATTCACAAGAATTATTGAAATTGGGTGAACGAATTCAAGTTCCCATATTGAGCGATGCTGGAGAGTTTATAGATATTTTATTAAGCTGTTCCATATATGGCTTTCATCGGAAACTTTGGAATGATCAGTGTGATACTTTCCGCGATAAATATCCAGTAGTAGGGCAAGAACATGCGGATATGCAAGATGAATTAGGGACGACATTTATCAACTCATACCGGTTCATGCAATTATTAGAGCAACATTTTCATAAGGATCAAATCGTAGTTACTGATATGGGAACGGCACTGTTATCTGGACATCAAGTTCTCAATTTTAAAGCTGAGCAGCGAATGCTAACGTCTACAGGATTGGGAGAGATGGGATTTGGCTTGCCTGGGGCGATTGGTGCTGCAATTGGTTCTGGAAGGGAGGTACTCTGCTTGAACTGTGATGGCGGAATGATGTTAAATTTACAAGAGTTGCAAACTATCGTACATCACCAGCTTCCTATAAAAATTATCATTTTTAACAATGATGGATACTTAATGATCAAACATACACAAAAAGCATTATTTGAAGGACGATACTCTGGCTCTGACCAACAATCTGGAGTTACTTGTCCAGACTTTTCGAAGGTGGCTTTTGCTTTTGATATACCCGCATTTAAAATTAGAACATGGGATGAGGCTGAAAGTGTTCTTCCTCAAGTACAAGCAATCAATGGTCCTGTAATTTGCGAGGTATTTACTCACCCAGAACAACCATCGGTACCTAAACTTTCTCTAGTTCAGCAAGAAGACGGCTCAATAATTTCCCCTCCATTGGAAGATTTATCTCCTTTATTGCCAAGGGATGAAATGAGAGAGAATATGATAATTGGTATTCACGAGAAATCAAGAAACTTAGAAACAGTTACAAAAGATTGAAGTTACTATGACAGATACAAAATCTCCGATATCAAATCGAATTATTTTGGATGATATTGAAAATATTGTTATGACAGCTCCTGTTGACTGGAGGGCGTTTGCTAACAAGCGCGTATTAATTACTGGGGCTTCTGGTTTTTTAGCAGCATATCTTGTTGAAACCCTACTGCACTTAAATTGCACGAAAAATCTTAATATACATATTAGTGCGTTGGTTCGTAACTTTGATAATTATGCAAAACGCTTTGAGCATCATCTAGAAAATCCTAATCTGACAGTTATTGTACAGGACGTTTCAAAACCAATTGATTTAGAACTACCACATCATTTCATCATTCATGCAGCAAGTAATGCGAGTCCTAAGCACTATGGAATTGATCCAGTGGGAACCCTGTCACCAAATGTATTAGGTACGATGCAGTTGTTGGAATTAGCCCGTAACCACCCCATAATATCATTCATGTATTTTAGTAGTGGTGAAGTGTACGGAGAGACAACAAGTGTACCAACAAAAGAGTCAGATTACGGCTACATTGATCCAATTTCTGTGCGCTCATGTTACGCTGAAAGTAAGCGAATGGGAGAAAGTATGTGTATTTCTTGGCTTGCGCAGTATAATATTCCCACGAAGATTGTTCGTCCATTCCACACTTATGGCCCAGGAATGATGTTAGATGATGGTCGAGTTTATTCTGACTTTGTCAGCGATATTATTAAAAACCATCCCATTACTGTAAGAAGTGCTGGAACTGCATCAAGAGCATTTTGTTATTTGGCAGATGCAACTGTAGGATTTTTTACAGTCCTGTTAAATGGAGAAAATGGAGTGCCTTATAATGTAGGAAATAGTCAGGAAGAGATTACTATCTTGGATTTGGCTTACCTACTTGTTAACCTGTTTCCCGAAAAAGGATTAAAAGTCATTAAAGAAAACAACCAAAATGATAAGAGTTATTTGCAGAGTCCAATTGTAAGAAATTGTCCAGATATTTCTCGGATAAGATCTATCGGATGGGAGCCTAGAACTAGCCTAGAAATTGGGTTTAAACGAACAGTAGAAAGTTATTAATATGAATTTATTGCAAGAAATGCGTGATCAGCATCTTTCCGGTGCATTGACAAAACCAGAATACATTCAGAAAATGTATCAACTTCGACATGCTCATTTGTTTGAGTATGCCGAATACATGTCTCAGACTGATGTTGAATCGATAGAGATTCGTGATGGTAAAGTAATTATGGCATCACGAAAGTACGACATTCGTATGTTATGTCCCGAAGGTGATTATCGAGTTGCACCAATTGAATCACTCAATTTTCTAAATTATGAAGAAAATGATGTGAATATGATTTTGCAACTAATTCCTGAAGGTGGCGTTGTGTTTGATATTGGTGCCAATATGGGCTGGTATTCACTACTGATTTCACGTAATTTCAAAGATTGTCAGATACATGCATTTGAGCCTGTTCCTGGAACCTATTCATATCTTGAACAAAATATTAAGCTTAATGAGTTAACCAATGTCGTTTCTCATAGATTTGGATTATCAAGTGAAAGTAAAGATCTGACATTTTATTTTTATCCTGAAGGGAGCGGTAATGCTTCTTCAAAAAACTTAAGCGATCGCGACGATGTAAAGTTAATCTCCTGTCATGTCGAACGACTTGATGATTTTGTAACTGAGAATGACTTATGCGTTGACTTCATAAAATGCGATGTTGAAGGTGCTGAACTGTTTGCTTTTCAAGGAGGATTGGAAACCTTGAGAAGGGATAAGCCAATCGTTTTTACTGAGATGTTGAGAAAGTGGGCGGCTAAATTTAATTATCATCCTAATGAAATTATTGCATTATTTAAGACTCTTGGGTATCTCTGCTTTGTAGCTAAAGGCGATGGCTTGGAAGAGTTTATAGAGATGAATGAGGCTACAGTAGAAACTAATTTCTTTTTTCTTCATGCTGAAAAACACCGAGAAATATACAGTGAATTAGTCAATCAGCCCACAGCTTGAACCAATGAAAAAACTGCTCAGTTTTTTAGGTGTTGACCGTGCGATTAGCTATACTCTGGTAGGACGAGGCTGGGGTGTTATATCTGGTATTATCACCTTACTGTTGGTTTTACGCTTTCTATCGCCCGATGAGCAAGGCTATTATTATACGTTTGCCAGTTTATTAGCTTTACAAATATTTTTTGAATTAGGCATGAGTTATGTCGTGATGCAATTTGCAAGTCATGAAATGGCTCACCTGAGTTGGAATGAGGTGGGCGTTGTTGAGGGCGATGATCATGCAAAAGCACGGCTTCGTTCTTTGATGCTACTTATGACCAAATGGTATGGTACTGTATCTGTGCTGTTGATTTTAGTTATTTTACCTGTTGGCTGGTTATTTTTTTCTACTAATTCTTCGGAAGGACATGTGCTCTGGCAAGTGGCGTGGGTATGGCTTGTTTTTTCTTCTGCGGTCAATATTTTTTTTACGCCCATGCTGGCATTGCTCGAAGGATGTGGGCGTGTGACTGAAGTTGCCCGCTTAAGAATGTATCAAAGTCTATTTGGAAGTCCATTGGCATGGCTCGTGCTACTTGGTGGTGGTGGTTTACTAGCTATGCCTGCTATGAGCTCTGGTTTTGCGCTTTTATTGCTTATCTGGTTATGGCGGACAAAAAAAGCCTTTTTCAGCGACTTGCTTGGCAGTAAAACGGAAGAAATAAGGATTGGTTGGAAAACTGAAGTTTGGCCATTTCAATGGAAAATCGCATTGAGTTGGTTAAGCGGATACTTTATATTCCAGCTTTTTACCCCGGTATTATTCGCCTATCAGGGCGCAATAGAGGCTGGGAAGATGGGTATGAGTATTTCAATAGCAAATGCATTAATGAGTATTGCAATGGCATGGATGAGTACGAAGGTTCCTCAGTTTGGGACGCTTATTGCCAAAGGTGCTTATCTGCAGCTGGATAATATGTTTAAGTTAACATTCATTCGTTCTTTTTCTATTTTGGCAGTGCTTGGGATCGCAGTATGTGCACTGAATTTTATATTACATCTTAAGGGTGTTCAGTTTGCATCACGTTTTTTAGAACCATGGCCTTTTGTGTTGTTAATTTTAGCCACAATTTTTAATTATATTACCTATGCTCAGGCAGCTTATCTGCGTGCGCATAAGCAAGAGCCATTTTTACTGCTTAGCCTCGTGAGCGCAGGGTTTATTGCCACTTTAACATTGGCTTTAGTAAAAGATTATGGGGCTTTAGGATTGATGTCTGCGTACTTAGGAGTTAGTGTGCTGATCGGGTTTGGATGGGGCAGTATCATTTTCTTTTCAAAACGGCGAAAGTGGCAAACAGAATATGCGTTTGAAAATTCTGACAAAGGAAATAGATAAGTGCAAAGTATATCGCCACAACGTGGAGGCCAATTATTAACAATTGCTATTCCAACATATAATCGATGTAGCTATCTTGAGCTTAATTTAAATCGGATACATGAAGAAATGAGTGCTTTACAGAAAGAGCAACGTTCTCAGGTGAAGGTATATGTTTCTGATAATGCATCAACCGATAATACAGCGTTAATGCTTGCGCAGCATCCATTGCATGAGTTTATTGAATTTGAGGTGGTATGTAATAAAGAAAATATTGGCGCTGAACGTAATGCTGAGCAAGGCTATACTAATGCAACAACTCCCTATGTATGGATATTAGGTGATGATGACGTAATATTGCCTGGTGGCTTACAGAAAGTGCTGAATATTTTACAAGATCAAAAAACAGATATTTTATACGTTGGTAATTACCATTTTTTGGATAATTATCGGGATGCAAAATATGCACGTGAACCTAGAAAAGAGGGCGTTGGTATTTATGATAAGTCATTAATGTTCGTTCGTCAGACCAATGTAATGTTAACCTTTATTTCAGCATTGATTGTGCGCAGTAAAAAAAGTATAAATTATGATTCTGAAATAGCATTGGGTAGCAATCTTCCTCAATTAGGTTGGATATTGCCGCTGTTAATAGATGGCAAGCGCTTTGTTGTGATTAAAGATTGGGTGGTTGCTGCCAAGGGCGGTAATTCGGGCGGGTATGGTTTGATTGAAGTCTTTGGCGAAAATCTTCAAAGAATTGCACGAGATATTCTTAAAGATAGGCTTGATTTAGCTACGGCAATCCAAAATGGCACGATTGTTAATTTCTTCCCAGGTTTTATTTTAGAGTTGCGTGAGAACAAAACAAATTTTACTGATACTGATGTGAAATTAGGTTTAGAGAAGGTCTTTAGTGATAACTGGCGGTATTATATATTTTTGTTGCCATTGCTCAGGTTGCCAGTATTTCTAGCTTACAAGTATAATGGAATGCTAAATATACTGCGTCGCTTGTGTGGAACGTGGCTGGTATGAATTTTTGTGGTAGTTTTGTGTGATAAAAAATAGCTATGGGCATCTTAGGCATATTGTTCAATCTGCTAGACGGGAGAGAGCTTTAGCCTCAGTAGTTTATGTGTTAGGTGAAATTGTCAACCTAGTTCGCGGTCGATTGTCAGCAATGACAGTTGGTTGGAAATATAGCCATTTAGGCTCAGGATCTAAGGTGCTAGGAAGCAAGTATATTTTTATTGGTAAGCATGCCTCGATTAAACGGCAGGCATGGATTGAAGCGATATCGTCTTATCAGACACAAACTTTTTCTCCAACAATTAAGATTGGCCAGAAATTTTTTGCTTCGGAGAGCTTGCATATCTCAGCCATTAATAAAATTGAAATTGGTGATAATTGCTTGTTTGGTAGTGGTGTTTATATAAGCGATCACAATCATGGTGTGTATAAAGGTGATGTTCAAAGTAGCCCACTAGAACCACCTATTTTGAGAAAGTTAGTTTCTTTTGGTTCAGTGACGATAGGATCTAATGTTTGGCTGGGCGATAATGTCATTATTGTCGGTCCAGTTAACATTGGTAACGGCGTTATTGTTGGTGCCAACTCTGTTATTACTAAAGATATTCCAGAGCATACTATGGTCGCAGGCTCACCCATTAAGATATTGAAATATTTCAACGATGAAAGGAAAAGGTGGGAAAAACATGGCAGTAGCTGATAAACGGCATAAATATGAATATCAAGTTGCGTTAGATGCCGATAGCGGGCCCGCACGTGTTGTTCGCATGGTTGGGGAAAATAAACGGGTATTAGAAATTGGCTGTGGGCCAGGGTCCATTACCAAGTTATTAGCAGGGAAATCTAATTGTAAAGTTACAGCATTAGATATTGATGCTGAATCAATTGAGAAAATTCAAGATTATTGTGAGCATGCGTATCAAGCGGATCTAAACGATCCTGCTTGGACTCAAATTCTTGGCGAGAGAACAAAATTTGATGTTTTAGTGGCTGCGGATGTCTTGGAGCACGTGTATGGACCGGCTACCGTCTTATCAGGCATGAAAACATTATTGGCGGACGATGGTTACATGGTTATCTCATTACCTCATGCGGGACACTCAGTGATCCACGCTTGTTTATTTGATGAAGACTTTGAATATAATGATTCTGGGTTACTGGATAGAACACATATACGTTTTTTTGGCATTAAAAATATGCAAACTCTTTTTGAAGATGCTGGCATGAAAATTGTAGATGCAGAATTTGTTGTACGAGAGCCTGAGCATACAGAGTTTTCAAAACGCTGGCGGAGAACGCCACAAGAACTTCGTGATGCTTTAGCTAAGAATCCTTTTGGACTGGTGTATCAAGTTATTGTTAAAGTGGTTACCGTTACATCTGGAGAGAAAGCTCTTTCTCTGATAGATATGGCTACTCAACCGCAATCCCCATCTGTTGGCAATTCAATAAAAGCATTTCTTCGCTTACATCTGAGTACTGGACTATATTCGAGACTTCAGCGATTAGATGAGCTTAGACACAGTTTTTTTTGTAAAAAATAAAATAATTATCTGAACTGGTAATTTTAGTTATATAGACAGGAATTAGATTTATTTATGAACAATGAGCCAAAAGATAAAAGCAAAAAATCGAAAGATAAAGTGACAAAGTTAATCGCGATGTATTTTCCACAGTTGCATGCTATACCAGAAAATGATGCGTGGTGGGGTAAAGGTTTCACCGATTGGAATAATGTTAAATCAGCAGCGCCACAGTATGAAGGGCATTATCAGCCCCGCATTCCGCAAGACAAAAATTATTATGATCAGTCAGAAATAGAAACATTGCGCTGGCAGATTGACCTTGCAAAACGGCATGGCGTTTATGGGTTTTGCCATTATCATTATTGGTTTGATGGAACTCAATTGCTTGAGACTCCAACAAATTTGATCATGGAAAATAAGGATATTGATTTCCCTTTTTGTCTGTCATGGGCTAATGAAACATGGTCAAAAAGGTGGGATGGACGTGATCATCATATTCTTATTCAGCAAACGCATCCCCCAACAAAAGAAAGCTGGAAAAAACATTATGATTGTTTAATTAAAGCATGGACTGATCCTAGAGCCATTAAGGTGAACGATAAGCCTGTGTTTGTAATATATCGGCCACAGCGAATTGATAAAATTGATGAAATGCTGGCTTACTGGAGGGAGATGGCATTACACGATGGGTTGCCGGGCTTATATTTTATCTTCCAAAAACAATATGAATTACCTAATAATAATTGCTTAAATTCATTTGATGCTCAGTTTCAATTTCAACCTTTTGAGGCGGTTGCATCCCCCTCGTATAATGAAAAATCAATATGTCATTCCGCATTATTTAAGTTGGTTCGAAGTTTGCCAGAACGATATCAAGACATGCTTCGAGGATTAAGGGCGAAGTTTATAAGAGAGTTAACGTTTCATGATTATGATGAAACATGGAAGCGAGTCGTTGAAATACGAGAAGATGACAAGTTAACAACATATCCAGGTGCATTTGTTGATTGGGATAATACCTCACGATACAAGAAAAAAGCAACTATTTTCCGAGGGGCTAGTCCTGAAAGGTTTTCAAAATGGTTTGATAGCTTAGTTGACACCATGCCAAAAAGAAAATTACCAGAAAATTTCATTTTTCTTAATGCATGGAATGAATGGGCTGAAGGAGCTTATCTCGAACCGGACGAACGATATGGTTATCAGTACTTGGAAGTGGTTAAGAATGTATTATCCAAAAAGTAGCTAGTTTAAAATATTCTGCTATTCCAACCCTTGTTGATTAAATTGAGAATCTGATGACAGATAATTCGAAAAAATTTGAAGAGTATTTTTCCCATTTGAAACAAATTAGTTTTCTTGGACGCACCTACAAAAAATATGTATCTTCTCCTATTTTGCTTTGGTGTTCTCGTAAGTTCGGAACAAAAGTTATGGAGGTCGGTTGTGGTGTTGGCAGTGGTATTCTAGGAGCCTATCCCACCAGAGTAAAAGGCATTGATATTAATACCGAAGCAGTTGAGTATTGCCAAAGTTTAGGTCTTGAGGTTCAATTAATTCATGAGGATGGAAGCTTTCCAGCTAAAGATGGAGAATTTGATTCATGTATTCTTGATAATGTTATAGAACATATTGTAGACCCCCAAAAGACACTAGATGAATGTTACCGAATTACAAAGAAAAATGGTGGGCTTATCATCGCTGTTCCTGGGGAACGAGGTTTTCAATCGGATTCTGATCATAAAATATACTATAAAGCTATTGACCTAGAGAGCCTAGATGAGCGGTGGCAACTAATTAGCTTATTTTCAAGTCCTTTTTTTATAAAAAATGAAATACTATCAAAAAAAATTAGGCAGTATTGTCTGGTTGCTACCTATCGAAAGATAACGTAGTCAATGAGTAAAAAATGTTTTGGATTCAGAAGTTATTTTCACCGGCAGTCGCAGGATGAGCTTGGGATGGAATATAGGGATTTTAGGTCATTTTAATGCCTGATAAACTCTCAAGGGTTTGCGTACTGTTAGCTGCGTATAATGGAACCGAGTTTTTAGAAGAACAGCTGCAGAGTATTTTGAAGCAAAAGAATATTGAATTATCTATTTTTATCAGTGTTGACTTGTCTTCAGATAATAGCTACGAATGGTGTTGTAATTATGCTGAACATCATGCTCAAATAAAAGTTCTACCTTATGGTGAACGATTTGGCGGTGCCGCACCAAATTTTTTTCGACTCATTAGAGATATTAGTTTCTCCAGTTTTGATTATATTGCTTTGGCTGATCAAGATGACATATGGCTGGAGACTAAATTAATTACTGCCTGTACATATATTAAAAAAGATGGTTTAGCTGCTTATTCAAGCAATGTATTAGCTTTTTGGGCTAATGGACGTGAGCAGCTAATCGATAAGGCACAATCTCAAAAGAAATATGATTTTTTGTTTGAAGCCGCTGGTCCTGGTTGTAGTTATGTTTTGTGTACAAAACAACTTTTGGAGTTTAAAGCGTTCTTAGTGCAATATCAGGATAAGATCAAGCAAGTAGCATTGCATGATTGGCTGATTTATGCTTTTTTCAGATCAAAAGAATTTCCGTGGTTTATTGATTCTAAATACCAACTTCTATATAGGCAGCACGATGCCAATCAAGTCGGTGTAAATACAGGGTGGTCAGCCATAGTTAAACGACTTAATCTGCTTCGTAATGGTTGGTATAAAAAACAGCTGATATTAATTTCGGAATTAGTAGGGTATGAACACCTTCAATTAAGCAGTCGTTGGGCAGTATTTAAAATTATTTTTCATTCTAGGCGACGTTGGCAAGATAGAATAGCATTATTGGTGTTTATTTTATTAGGGCTTTACTAATTGGCTATTATGAAAAAGATCCTGTTGACTGGAGTAACTGGTTTCGTTGGGCAGGCATTAGCAAAAAAAATGCTATCTGATGGTTATGATCTTGTAGCCGCTGTAAGACGGTGTTCGGATGAACTTCCTCCAGAAATAACTCAGATTGTTGTTGGGGACATTAATGCTTCAACGGATTGGTCTGAAACGTTGCATGGCGTTGGTGTGGTAATACATACAGCTGCACGAGCGCATATATTAAATGATTTTAGTGATGACCCATTAGAAGAATATCGTAAAGTAAATGTGGAGGGTACATTAACGTTAGCAAGGCAAGCTGAAATGATGGGAATAAAGCGTTTTATCTTTATTAGTTCTATAGGTGTTAATGGAAATAAAAGTGAACACCCATTTACAGAAAAAGATAGTGCTGACCCACAGGAGTTTTATGCTCAATCGAAACTTGAGGCTGAGCGGAGTTTATTAAAATCAGCACATGAAACGGAGATGGAGGCCGTGATTATTCGTCCTCCATTAGTATATGGCTCTTCGCCTTCGGGAAATTTTAAGACTCTTTTAATGTGGGTGAAGATAGGAGTACCCTTGCCATTGGGAGCCATTAATAATCAACGTTCTTTAGTGGCATTAGATAATTTAGTGAGCTTTATTATTCATTGTATTGATCACCCAAAGGCTGCTAATGAGATATTTTTAATTTCTGATGATAAGGATGTTTCGACAACAGAGTTATTACAAAAAGTGGCTAAGGCTTTCGGGAAAAAGGCTTTTTTAGTGCGTGTTCCCGTATGGATAATGTGCTTTTTTGCTAAATTGCTAGGGAAGGAAGATGTAGCCAATCGGTTGTTTTCCTCATTACAGGTGGATAGCTCAAAGGCACGAGAGTTATTAGATTGGAGGCCCGTGATCACGATGGATGAGCAATTGAAAAAAATAGCGGATGTCATTGCAATGGATAAAAACACTTGATTAACTCTGGCCTAATGTATAAACATCGCTT
>Ga0256840_1000971_pt1 | contig 28100 bp, 32 predicted proteins | sample 355202metaG_FD_185969 | JGI IMG/M metagenome (GOLD analysis project Ga0256840, IMG submission 185969) | Hydrothermal vent microbial communities from Mid Atlantic Ridge, Atlantic Ocean - 355-202 | ecosystem: Environmental > Aquatic > Marine > Hydrothermal vents | place: Atlantic Ocean: Mid... | reverse complement strand
ATTGGGGTGAAATTATCTCACAATTATCTATTATATTTGAAGATAGACTTAATGGATTTATAAGATAATATTATGTATAATAACACTTATAAAAGTTGCTTACACAAAATTCTGGGCAGTCTCAACATGTTATAGTTCCACATTATTTATCCTTTATAGTGGGTATAGTAGTCTGTACTATACCCGAATTTATCTAAAAAGCGTTTAACCTTCCTTTTGTAACAAAGTTTTCAACATCTTTATTTTCCTCTTTAACTGCATCCTTGTGCTCAACAGATAAACCACTTTGCATGCCGCCTGATTTAAACTCTTTTTTATGGCTTCTTGTTTTGGATACCAAAGCTTTTATCTTCGCTTTTAGATCAGTATATAATTTTTCAACTATATTTTTACCTTTTATCTCTTTTTCTATCCCGTTTATCTTGCTTGTTAACTCTTTATAGGCAGCTTCATTACCGATAGTATAGCCTAGATATTTTGCTCTTTCAAGCTCTACTTTAGCTTGGTCTAAAAGTGCCAAAGCCTCTTTCTTTTTCTTTTTATCAATTTTTGAAGCTTTTACAACCAAATCCTGAGCAGTTAACAATGGTACAGGTATAACAACTTCATCTCCAACTATAGTACTAAGCCCGAGCACTAATTCTTGTAAAGCCTCTTTGCTTTTTCCATTTTTCAATAAACTCAAAGCTATCTTTGTTGACTGTGGATATAGATCCATAGGTATATAGTGAGTTGATATATCAATCTCATCTTTTAGTGGATCAATCACATCTCTTACAAATTGCAAGTCATGCTTTTTAAGAGCATCTTTGGCAAGCGATGTAGCTAGTTTGATACTTTTTACGGATCCTTGGTAGTTATAAACCATTATCTCATTATCAATCGGAACCAATTTTAATCCAGGCTCTATCTTAAGTGCTCTATCAAAAGCTTTAGTCGCTTCCTCCAACAGTTTTTGAGCCTTTTTATTATCTTTCTTACCTAAAAGATCTATAGCTTTTATGGTATTGTTTAACCCTAAAGATATATCTTTTGAAGCCATTTTAAACTTGGAAGATTGAAAGTTTACCTCATTTTTAACATAGTTTTTCATTGTGCGAACCTGTTTTTGATGGTTTGCACTCATCTCTTTTGCCTGCAAAGAACCAACACCCAAAAGTAGTGATGCCACTACAACTGAAACCATTAAACCTTTTCTCATTTTCTACTCCTTCGGAAAAAATTTAATGGAATTATAACACGGTAAAGGTAAACAAAAGTAAACGAATACAGATAAGAAACTTTAGTCTATCAAACTAAAGGTAAGAAAGGACTAAATCTTACCCTCTCTTACCATCTCTTTTAAAACTCTTTTTAAAACTTTACCGGTAGCATTTTTAGGCAGTTCATCTACAAAGTAGATGCTTTTTGGTATTTTAAAGTTTGCTAGATGATTTTTTAGATATTTTTTTATATCATTCTCATCCAAAGAGCCCTTTTTGTCATCTTTTAGGACTACAAAAGCTATAGGCACCTCATCGCCACTCGCACTGTTTTTCTCTCCTATAACAGCAGCAGCATCTACTTCGTCAAGTTGGTAAAGAAGCTCTTCTATCTCTCTTGGATAGATATTGATACCTTTTGAGATGATAAGATCTTTTTTTCTATCCATTATAAAGATAAAACCATCTTCATCAATTTTAACCAGATCCCCGGTTTTTAGCCAACCATTTACTATAGTCTCTTCGGTAGCATCGGCTCTTTTATAGTATCCCTGCATCACACAATCTCCGGAAACTATAAGCTCTCCAACTTCTCCGACTTTTACTTCTACCATCTCTTCATCTACAGCTTTTGTCTCATATCCGGGAAGCGCGGGCCCCACGGAGAGTGGTTTTTGCTTTTCAAGTCTGTTTACCGCTACAACGGGCGAACACTCACTTAGTCCATACCCCTCAAGAAGAGTGGCTTTTGGAAACTTTACCTTAAACTCTTCCAAAACTTTTTCACTTAAAGGTGCTCCACCGCTTACAAAAACTCTTATCTTGTTAAACCACATAAAATACCAAGGTACTTTTGCTTTGATAAGGGCATTATAAACAGTAGGGATGCCCAGAAATATCGTAACTCTTTTTAGCAAAACCTGCTTTAAAACATTTGAAAATGGAAAAATCGACTTAACTATCACTATGCTTGAAGCAGAATAAAAAGGCAAAAGAACAGTTGTAGTCAAAGTAAAAGAGTGAAACATAGGAAGATAGACAACAAACCTATCTTTTTGAGTCAACTTTATAATCTTGTTGATAGCTATAAGATTTGAAAATATATTTTTGTAGCTTAACATCGCACCTTTTGGTTTGCCGGTAGTTCCTGAAGTGTAAACTATACAGGCGGTATCTTCAAGCTTTGGAGGGGTTGATAGCTGCTCATGAGTCTCAAGACTTTCAGCTATCTCAATAAAGCTGTAGTTCCTCTCATCAAGCTTTTTGTATGGACCAGTCCATACAATCTTTTCCACTTTTGTGCTATCAAGCAAACTAGCTGTCTCTTTGGCAAATTTAGGAGAACAAACGAGCAGTTTTGCTTCACAGTCATTGACTATATACTCATACTCATCTTTTTTTAGGAAGGTGTTGATAGGGACAACTATCGCCCCTATCTTTGTCGTTGCGAAAAACGATACAACAAACTCCTCAGAGTTTTCAACTATCAAAGCTACCTTGTCACCGTTTTTAATACCGCTAAACTCCAAAAATCTGGAAAATGTATCGATCTTCTGTTTTAGCCTTAAATTGCCAACTTTTCTCTTATCTATAAAAAGTATGGGCTTTTTTGGAAAATTTTTGGCATTCTCTTTTATGACTTCATAAAAGTTGTTATATTTATACTCAAACATTCAATTGCAGCCTAAAACCTGTATTTAAAACCGGCGGTCAAAAGATGGGCTCTGGTATCTTTAAAAGTACCTACGATACCGTTTATATTTGCATCACTTGCCGTAATGGTTCTTGTCTCTTTATCGTCATAGAGATAACTTATGCCGAGAGTTAAGTTGTTACTGTATTTATACTCCAAACCTACAGAGTAAAGTTTTGCATCACTGTCAGGAAGTTCAAATCCAAGAGTTTTGGAAGGTATAGGGGAGTTATCTATGGCAAAACCTGCCATAAACTTAAGCTTATCATTATACTGATGAGTTACACCTATTCTATAGGTGTTTGTATCTTTCCAGTTTTTTGCCTTTGGCTTTCCTAAAACAGCTTCGACTATTGCGTCATTGAAGTTAAAATCAAGCTGTTTATAGCTCGACCAGTAAACTCTTTCATAAACAAATTCTACTGTTGTTTTTTCCTTAAATGTATAAGATGTTGCGAGATTTAAAGTAGCAGGAAGTGGTAACTTTACATTTGCTGATGTGTTATAAGGTATTAGAGTTGCAAGATCAGCCGGGTCACTTGTTAACAAATACTTGTTGATATGTCCGCTTGCACTTCCTTTTATTGTCATATCTATCTTTGAGCGATAAGTAGCTGCCAATTTTAAAGCCTCATTTGGTCTGTAGCTTAGTGCAAGATTATAACCAAAATCATAAGAATCACCTGTCATATCTTCACTGTAAAGTGCTCCACCGTCAGCTTTTACCTTGCCATCACTGTAAAGCAGCCTAAGACCTCCGCCAATTGCAAATTTATCATTTACCTTATAGGCAAAGGTTGGATTTATCTCTATAACTTTAAGAGTAAACTCTTTTGCACTTGCGCTTGTTACAGCCCCATTCCATCTTTTTGAAAGTCCTCCTGGAGCAGTGATACTTAAGCCATATCTCCAACCGCCCTGATCTTTTGAACTAAAATGAAGAGTAGGAACCAAAAACTGTTCAGATTTGGAGTATTCGTCAGTAGGGACAAATGAGCTTGACGCTTTTGAGTATGCTAAACCTTTAAAATGCACTTTTGTTAAACCAATATAAGTCAAGTCTCCTTCAATAAGATTTTTATCCTCATTCCACACCATATTGGCAGGGTTATAGTAACTTGCATCTGCACCATTTGCATTTGCGACATAAGCCGCACTAAGCGCAACCGAAGCCAAAGACTGCTCAGGGATTTTAAAACCTGCTGCATATACTAAACTGCTTACGCACATCGACAACAACAAGCCTTTTACAATTTTTCTCTGCATCAAATCTCCTTTATTTTCAATTTTTTATCATACTGTAAAGCATCTCTATCTCTTTATCCCAAATGCTCTCATCAATCGTTTCCAATATCAATGGTATATCATCCATCCGCTTGTCATTCATGATAAAATTAAAGGCATCAAGTCCGATTTTACCCTTGCCAAGACTGTGATGTCTGTCCACTCTGCTGCCGAGATCCGGTTTTGAGTCATTTATATGCATGCCTTGAAGATATTTAAAGCCTACAACTTTATCGAACTCATCCCAAGTTTTATCGTAAGCCTCTTTTGTTCTTATATCGTATCCGGCTGTAAACATATGGCAGGTATCTATGCAGACCCCTATCCTGTTTTTATCTTCTGCTCCATCTATGATATAAGCTAAATGTTCAAACTTATACCCCAAGTTACTTCCTTGTCCAGCAGTATTTTCTATCACAAAGATGACGCCATTTGTCTCTTTTAGTGCTTGATTTAAAGAGTGGATGATGTTATCTAAACACTCCTCTTCACTTATCTGTTTTAGGTGGCTTCCGGGGTGGAAATTAAGCTTATGCAGCCCAAGCTCTTCGCACCTTTTAGCCTCATCTATAAAAGCATTTAGAGATTTTTCTCTTTTTTGTATATCAGGGTGGCAGAGGTTTATAAGGTAGCTGTCATGAGGCAAGACATGCTTTGGTTTTATGCCACTTTTTTCTAAATTTTCCTTAAATTTCCTTACCGTCTCTTCATCGTAGGGCTTAGCTTTCCACTGTCTCTGGTTTTTAGTAAAGAGAGCAAAAGCTTTGGCTCCTATCTTCATCGCATTCAAAGGAGCGTTGTAAACCCCTCCACTTGCACTAACATGAGCTCCGACAAATTTATTCATCTATTTCCTTCAATTTTATAAGTATGTGATTTTTTCTATCTTTAAAATAGATACTTTTTTCATCAATTCTGTAGATTATATCCAATTTTTTCTCAACTATTCTTTGTGTAAAGCCGTTTTTTCTCTTTTTGTAGCCTCTTTTTTGAAAAATTACCTTTTTTCGTAACACATTTACAAATAAATCTTTTGGATACTCTTTTGATAAAAATCGCCCGTTAAACCCACTCTTGCTAAAACAGTGAGAGTTTATACATATATTTTTATCGGCTTCAATTTTTAGCACCAAATTCCCGGCATCAAAAAGCTCAAGATCGACATAATCCCCCCCTCCATACTTTAAAAAACCGACATCACCAAATCTTATACCCTTTAATTTTATAATAACACTGTAACTTTTTGAAAGCTGTATCGGGGGTCTATAAGCACATCCTACAAAAAAGAGGATCACCACAAATATAAAAATTTTCTTCATTTTGTATGATACCAAATATTTTTTGATATAATTCTTTTATCTATAATAAGATAAATCGATGCTTATTTTAAAATAATGCTTTAATCTGCAAAATGTTCACTTTTTTCTCACTTTTTATAATCTAACTTTTATCATAATATAGAATTAAAAATTGACACCATAAAACATTTTCTGTATAATTTGAATAAATAACTTGTTGCTTGCTCCTGCACTCTTTTTGTGGCATGATTATATCTTTGATTATATGTAGATATAGATAGCAAGCTAAAGTGCCTGGTAATAAATATTTTATTCCATTCGATAGATAGAAGGAGATTTAATATGCAAAAAAAGGATATTTTAAACTATCTAAAATCAAATCAGGAATATTTTCATAAGCAATTTGGAATACAATTTATCGGTCTGTTTGGTTCATTTGCAAGAGACGAAGAAAATGATGATAGCGATATAGATATTTTATATAAAATTGAAAAAGATAAAAAACTATCAATGTTTAAGTATCTTAAACTTATTAAACAACTCGAAGATTCTTTTCATAAAAAAATTGACTTAGCAAGGGAAGAAACATTAAAGTCGCGAGTAAAAAGTTACATTCAAAAAGATATTATTTATGTTTAAAAGTGACAGAGATTATAAACTTTACATTGAAGACATAGCTTTTGAGTGTAAAAATATTAAAAAATTTGTTGAAAATATATCTTATGATGAATTTACAGAAAATCTTGAAAAAGTTTATGCAGTTGCAAAAGCTTTTGAAAATATCGGCGAAGCTGTAAAAAATATACCAAAAGAATTTACAGAGAAATACCCTAAAATACCTTGGGGTGAAATAGCAAAGATGAGAGATGTTTTAACCCATCACTATTTTGGTATAGATGATAAAGTTTTGTGGGATACTCTAGAAGAGGATTTTGATGAGTTTGAAAAGGCTATCAATGATATGCTAAGTAAAATGGATTAAGATTTTAACCAATGCATATAAATAAGTCACCGAGTGTGGATTTGCTTGACTGGAAGGTAGTTTTGCTTTATGATTTGTAAAGATATGAACTCATTTATAGTTATGGATATAGTCAGAGAAGCTGTAAAGTATGATGATACTATCCATTTTGAGATAGGTCAGCCTGATATTCCGCCTTCTCCTAGGGTAAAGGAGGCTATAAAGGAAGCAGTTGATAAAAATCTTTTTGCTTATACCGAGAGCTTTGGGCTAAAAAGCTTAAGAGAGCTTATCGCAAAAGAGTATAAAAAAAATTACGCTGTCAGTGTCGAACCGGAGAGGATCATTTTGACTCCGGGAACCAGTGGGGCTTTTATGATAGCATACTCTATAGCCTTAAAAAGAGGTGAGAGACTGGCTCTTAGCGATCCATCATACCCTTGCTATAAAAATTTTGCTCATCTTTTAGGAGTTAGGCCACTCTTTTTTCCAATCGGTAAAGAAAATAGCTACCAACTAAGAGTAGAGGATTTAAAGAAAGAGAGTTTTTCAGCTCTTCAGATATCATCTCCGGCAAATCCAACGGGCAATATTTATGAGAGAGAAAATCTAAAAGAGATAGTCGAATTTTGCGATAAAGTGGGTGTATCATTTATCTCAGACGAGCTTTACCATGGGCTTACTTATGATAAAAAGGCCGACACTGCTTTGGAGTTTGGAGAAAATATCTTTGTGATAAACGGCTTTAGCAAGTATTACTGTATGCCGGGCATCAGGCTTGGCTGGATCATCGTTCCAAAAAAGCATATAAGAAGTGCCGAAATCATAGCGCAAAACCTTTTTATATCGGCTCCCACATTGGGACAATATGGTGCTTTGGAAGCTTTTGATGAAAGCTATCTTTTTTTTGTTAGAGATGAGTTTAAAAAAAGAAGAGATTTTTTATATAAAGAGTTATCCGATATCTTTGAGATAGATGCTAAGCCGGATGGGGCATTTTATCTTTGGGCGGATGTTTCAAAGTATAGCAATAACAGCTTTAAATTTTCCAAAGAACTTTTAAAAAAGATACATGTAGCCGTAACTCCGGGGGTTGATTTTGGATCCAATAAAACCGATAGGTATCTAAGATTTGCCTACACTAGAGATATAGCGCATTTAAATGAAGGAGTTAAAAGGTTAAAAAAGTTACTCTTAAGTTAATTTTTTATATAATTCCACTTCCTAATCACTCTCACAACAGTTGGCCCCTTCGTCTAGCGGTTAGGACACCGGCCTCTCACGCCGGTAACACGAGTTCGAGTCTCGTAGGGGTCACCATTCTTTAAAATATGCTATAATTCTTCTTATCAATTTTGGAGACCTTTTAGATGAAAAAAATCATTTTTGCCATTTTATTTATGCCCTTTTATCTTTTTGCAACAGTTAATGTTACAGTCAGTATTTTGCCTGAAGTATATTTTGTAAAAAAGATTGCCGGTGATTTGGTTAAAGTAAATGTGATGGTTCTTCCCGGAAATGAACCTGCCACTTACGAACCGAAGCCAAAGCAGCTTATAAACTTAAGTCGCTCCAAACTCTACTTTGCCATAGGTGTGCCGTTTGAGAAAAATTGGTTACCAAGATTTAAAGAACTCACACCACAGATGAGCATAGTGGATACTTCAAAAGGTATAAAAAAGAGATATATGCAAAGATTTTATAGCTTTGACAAAAAGTTACGAAGAGAGACTAAAAGAAACCGTGCCTTTGATCCCCATATCTGGCTATCTCCAAAACTTGTCAAAACTATAGCCAAAAATATAGAAAAAAGTTTAGAAAAAGTTGATCCTAAAAATAGTAAAATATACCAAAACAACTTAAAAGATTTTTTACAAGAGATCAGTGCTATACAAGGGTATGGACATAAAAAACTTGACAAACTAATGAAAAGAGAGTTTTTGGTTTTTCACCCTGTATGGGGCTACTTTGGGGATGAGTTTAATTTAAGGCAGATACCGGTCCAGATAGAAGGAAAAGAGCCTAAGCCAAGAACGCTTGTAAAATTGATAAATTATGCAAAAAAAGAGGGTATCAAAGTTATATTTGTTCAGCCCGAGTTTTTCAAAAAGAGCGCCTTGGTTATAGCCAAAAACATAGGTGCCAAGGTAGTAGCACTTGATCCATTGGAAAAAAATTGGAAAAAAGAGATATTAAAAGCCATAGATACTTTTAGCAAAAGCTTGGAGCGCTGATCTTGAAGCCTGTAGAGGTAAAAAATGTAAACTTTGCCTACGAAAAAGATAGAGTTTTAGAAGATATTAATTTTTCACTAAATAAAGATGACTTTTTGGCTATCATTGGCCCTAATGGAGGGGGTAAAAGCACACTTTTAAAACTGATACTTGGTATAATAAAACCTAGTAGCGGCGAGATAAAAATATTTGGCAAAAGCCCTGAGAAGAACTATTTAAAACTAGGATATGTTCCCCAAGATACCAATATAAACAAAAGTTTTCCTATAAAAGTTATGGATGTAGTTTTACAGGGCAGACTCGGCCTTTCCAAAAAGTTCTGGGGCTTTGGAAAAGAAGATCGCAAGATCTGTTTAGAAGCGTTGGAAAAGGTGGGGGCTGAGGCTTATAAAGATAAAAGGATAGGAGATCTCTCCGGAGGCCAAAGACAAAGAGTCTTTATAGCAAGAGCTTTAGCAACGGATGCAGATATACTTGTGCTAGATGAACCTACCGCAAGCATTGACTCAAAAGGGCAGATCTCACTATATGCAACTCTAAAAGAGTTAAACAAAGACAAGTGCATCATAACTGTTAGCCACGATGTAAATGTAGTGCTTGGTTTTGTTAAAAAGGTGGCGTATGTAAACAAGAGTATCTATATCCATGACTCTCCGGCTCAAAACAAGTCTGAAATCCTTAAAGATTTTAGTCTCAGTGATGATCATGTGTGCCCTGTGGAGCTCATGGTAAACGAACAGATGTGTCTGCATCAGGAGTCAAAAAAATGATAGATCTGCTTTCATATCCATTTATGCAAAATGCATTTATAAGTGCTTTTTTAGTAAGTATCTGTGCCGGGATAGTAGGCTCACTTATAGTTGTAAATAGGATGGTTTTTTTAGCCGGTGGAGTTGCGCACAGCTCTTATGGCGGGATAGGACTAGCCATATATTTTGGCTTGTTGCCGCTTTTGGGAGCAACACTTTTTGCAACTCTTATAGCCCTTATCATAGCCTTTTTATCATACAAAAACAAAGAGAGGATAGATCCTATCATGGGAGCTATGTGGGCTTTTGGCATGGCTGTTGGTATTATATTTACCGATCTTACTCCGGGATATAATGTAGATCTTATGAGCTATCTTTTTGGCAGTATCATATCTGTCTCAAAAAATGACCTTTATATCATGTTTATTTTTGATATGGCTATCTTTCTTCTGGTATCCTTTTATCATAAGGAGCTGTTGGCTCTTAGTTTTGACAGTGAGTTTGCAAAATTAAGAGGCATCAAGGTAAAATTTTTATACTATCTTTTGGTTATTATGATCTCTTTTAGCGTTATAGTTACCATTAGAGCCGTAGGGCTTATACTTGTTATCGCTCTTATGAGTATCCCCGCTTACATCGCAGAAGGCTTTAGTTCTTCTATTTATAAAATGATGCTATACTCATTTTTACTCACTCTTTTGTTTACTATAGTCGGACTGCTACTCTCTTACTACTTTGATATAAGTTCGGGTGCTACCATTATATTGACTGCCACTCTTATATTCTTTATATATAGTATTGTAAAAACGGCTAAATAAACTTCTACTTATAATAATTATATTAATAGATTATATCATTATAATTTCTTATATTTTTTTGAATACTTTATATTAATAATTCTTATCCTTCTTGTTACATAGCGTAACAAATCCGCAACATTTTTATATAATTGCCATTAATTTTGTATTTACTATTGACATATTAATAATTCTTATACTACTATAAACATTGTAAAAATCATAAAAAGGAGGTTTTATTGAAACTAACAAAAGATAAAGAGCAACATCTTAGTAATAAAACTAATATGCCTCTAAATAATAGCAGAAGAGACTTTTTTAAAAAAGGTTTTGCACTCTCAGCTAGTGTAGTAGCAGCAAGTGCTATCGCAGCAAGTGCAGATGATGAAGCTATACTTAAAGAGCCTAAGTGGGGAAGCAAGCTAGGTTGGCCTACAAACAAATACCCTTACGGAGTACCTTCGCCTTATGAGCACAATGTTGTAAGAAGAACGACTCCACTACTCTCATCAGGAGACTACTATGCAGCAGTGGCGATGTGTCCTATCCAGGATATAAAGGGTATCATTGTTCCAAACGGCCTCTTTTTCAACAGATCTCACGGCGGAACAGCCATAGTTGACCCAAATAAGTACAGACTACTTATACATGGTCTTGTGGAAAATCCTATAGTTTTAACTCTGGATCAGATCAAAAGATACCCAAGCGAAACAAGGATACACTTTATAGAGTGCCCGGCAAACGGTTCACCTGAGTGGAGAGGTCCACAGTTTAACTCTTTGCAATTTTTAAAAGGTATGATGAGTTGTGCAGAGTGGACAGGAGTTAAACTATCTACCATTTTAAAAGAGGTTGGTATCAAACCTAAAGCTAAATGGGTTATAGCCGAAGGAAGCGATGACTCTCATATGGCAAGAACACTGCCTGTTGAAAAACTTCTTGATGATGCTATGATCGTTTATGCTCAAAATGGTGAAGCATTAAGACCCGATCAAGGCTACCCTGTAAGACTTTTGGTTCCGGGTTGGGAAGGAAACCTAAATGTTAAATGGTTAAGAAGATTGGAGTTTGTTGATAAGCCGGCTCATGCAAAAGAGGAGACTGCAAAATATACAATGCTTACTCCTTCGGGAAAAGCTATACAATACTTCTGGCCTATGGAGGTAAACTCTGTTATAACATCACCTTGTCCGGATAAACCTTGGACAGACCTTAAAAAAGGTGAATGGGTAGAGATAGAGGGACTTGCCTGGAGCGGCCAAGGAACCATCACCCATGTAGATATCTCTTTTGATGGTGGCAGAAACTGGAAAGAGGCTAAATTAAAAGGTTTGGTCCTTCCAAAATGTTGGACTAGATTTAGCTTTATGTACAAGTGGAATGGTAAACCGATACTGCTTTCAAGTAGAGCCACTGACGACAGTGGCAACACTCAGCCAACTATAGATCAAGAGGTTAAAGTTATGGGCGTTATGCCAATTTACCACAGAAATGCCATAGTAACATGGGAAGTAAAATCAAACGGGGAGGTAAACAATGTTCAAATTAGATAAAAAAACAGTTATCGCTTTTGGGATTGCCTCGGTACTTGGTTTTGGCTCCAATTTAATGGCAAAAGTAGAAAAAAATGTTGACGGCAGTGTTATATATCCTACTAAAAATGGGATGTACACCCTCTATCATGTCAATACAAAAGCTGAAAATACCAAGTTCAATCTCGGCAGAAAACCTACAAAAAATGAGATAAAGGCTTGGAAGATAGAGGTATTTCCTGACGGAGAGGGTTTGCCGGAAGGCAAAGGAAGTGTTGAAGATGGAGCGGATCTTTTTGATGCTAAGTGTGCTATGTGCCATGGGGATATGGGAATGGGTGGCAAAGGATATCCTCAACTTAGTGGAGGGGAGATAAGCTCACTTAAAAATCAGCCCAAAGGTCCGGGGGATGAAGCTCCCACAAAAACCATAGGAACTTACTGGCCATATGCATCCACTCTCTTTTGGTATATAAAAAGTGCTATGCCGTTCAATCACCCTATGAGTCTGACAAATGACCAGGTTTACTCTTTGGTTGCATACCTTCTCTCTGTTAATGAGATAGAGATCGACGGAGAGGAGCTTGATGATGAGTATGTACTTAATAAAAAGAAATTTTTAAAGATCAAGATGCCAAACAGAAATGGTTTTTATCCAAATGTTGACGGAAAAAACGGCGTAGAAAATATGAAAAAGTTTTTAAGCAATCCCAAAAACTATGGTACCGGTTCAAGATGTATGCATAACTGCCCAAGAGGAAAAGTTGTCCACATCAAATATGAGCTTAACGATTTCCACCCGGCACTCTCAGAAAAAAGAGACCTCCCCAAAGAGGTTGGAGTTAAAAAAGTAAAAACCAGGATCCAAAAGCTGTATGATGAAACCTGTAAAGCCTGTCATGGAAATCCTGCGGTTGGCGCTCCTGTTGTAGGTGACAAAAAAGCGTGGGCTGAAAGATTGAAAAATGGTATGGATAATCTATACAAAAACGGTATAAACGGTATAAACGGTATGCCTCCAAAAGGCGGCAATCCAAATCTAAGCGATAAGGATTTTAAAGCCATAGTGGACTATATGGTCAACGAGAGCAAATAAACACAAAGGAGAAAAAATGAGTTTATTGGCAAAAATAGCTGTAGCTACATCTGTCAGTATTGCGTTAAGTATATCTCTCCAGGCTTCAGACTTGGTAAAAAAAGGAGAGAAGATATTTAACACAAAAAAGATAGGTAATTGTTTAGCTTGTCATGCGGTGAACGGAAAGGATATAGACAATCCGGGAGACTTGGGCCCAAAATTAAGCGGACTTAAGAACTATCCGGATAAATATCTTTATGATAAAGTGTATAACCCATACACAACAAACCCAACATCGGCTATGCCACCTTTTGGTCTTAACGGTATTTTAATGCCTGATGAGATTAAAGCTGTAGTAGCCTATCTAAAAACTATACAATAGAAGGAGAAAAACAATGCAAAGAAGAGATTTTTTTAAAAAAGCGGGAGTTGCAATATTTGCAGCGGTAGTTGCACCATCAATGTTGAGTGCAGAGGATTTTAGAAAGACAAAACCAGCGGCTTGGAAAGTTAAAAATGACCAAAAAGCAAAAAAGCCTTCACTTGATGCAACAGATGAAGCCATAAAAGACCTTTTTGGAACAGACAAAACCAGTAAGGGAAGCATAAATCTAAAAGCTCCGGAGATTGCTGAAAATGGTGCAGTTGTTCCTATATCTTTTTCAACAAAGTTGAACGCAAGCAAGATAGCAGTATTTCAAAGTGCCAATCCGGAAACGACAGTTGCGGTATTTACAGTACATGAAAAATCGATACCAAACTATTCTATAAGAATCAAAATGCAAAAAACCGGCTATGTAACTGTAGTAGCCGAAGCTGACGGAAAACTCTATAAAGTTTCAAAACTTGTCAAAGTTACCATTGGCGGCTGTGGCGGCTGATATCAAAATATAAAATAAATAATAAAAAGGATAGAAAAATGAAAAAAATAAGAATAAGAGCGAAAGAAAAAAAGGGGATAGTTACAGTAAAGGCAGTTATAAAACATCCTATGCTTAGCTATATTGAGGCGAAAAAAAAGCACAAGAAAGTAAACTTTATAACCTATATAGTTGCAAAAGCTGACGGCGAAACAGTTTATGAGGTATCAACAAGTCAATTTTTATCCAAAAATCCTTTTATAAAGTTTCAATACAGAGGCAAAAAAGGTCAAGAACTGGAGATCACTGCAAAAGATCTTAGTGGAGACAGTGTTACAACCGTCAAAAAGGTTAAGTAGTCAAAAAGCTTATCGTATCTATTGCAAGGAGATATTATGATAAAAAAATTTATAAGCCTGATCGCTGCAGTATCTTTATCGACTCTGCTGCTAAATGCAGGCGATTATAACAAGCAGGCAGAAAAAGACAGGGTGGCACTGAAGGAGTATTTTGCAAAAAAGTTTGCAAATCCTTTGAAAAACAGAGGTGAATATTTCCCCTATGCTACTGACAAAGAGCTTAAAGAGGGAATACTTCCAGTAAAAAACAGCGAGGACTTCAGACTTGGCACATATGCTTTTAACAAAATAGGCAAAGAGCAGTATGAAGAGCTTAATGAAATGGCTCCTTATCTTGACGATATTGATGAAGGAGAGGAGTTATATAATGGTAGCAGTGCTATAAAAAAGTGCTTTCCTAATCCTGCAATAGCCGGAGAGTATCCGATGTTTAAAGATGGCAAAGTGATCACCCTGACTGCTGCCATAAACCAATGTCTTAAAAAAGCAGGTAAAAAAAGCTGGGGGTGGAAGAAGGGCAAGATAGCAAAGCTTGAAGCATATTTTGCCAACAAAACTAAAGAGGCAGGTAAAAAAGTTAATATAAAAATTAACTCACAAAAAGCTATGGAAGCCTACGAGAGAGGTAAAAAGGAGTACTACTCACAAAGAGGATACCTAAAACTCTCTTGTGCAAACTGCCATGTCCAGGGTTCAGGTCAAAGAGTTAGAAAAGAGTATCTACACACACTCTATGGTGCTACAACCCACTTTCCTGTCTATAGGCTTAAGTGGCAAGGATTAGGCACATTAGAGAGAAGGATAGAGGGATGCGAAAAAGATGAGGGTGAAAATCCTCACAAACCAAGCTCTCCTTGGGTAGCAGAGATGATCTACTTCATGGCTTATATGTCAAACGGGTTGCCGGTTGATGGTCCTGATCTAAGAAAGTAAGGAGATTACTATGAAAATAATAAACAATACAGCTTTGGCAACAGCTCTGACGACATCGATACTCTTTGCAGACAGCCTTCCAAGCGGAGTCCCCGCATCTGTCATGAAACTGGATGTAGCAAAAGTATGCAATCCAAAAACTCAAAGTCTTAAAAGCATTATAGCTTTGGCAGAGAAATACAATCCTGTTGCCATAAAACTTGGAGTAGAGTTTAAAAGGCTTGGTATTGCAAACAGCATCTATGTAAAAGAGACTAAAAAGGCGATAAAATCGGGCTATAAAGTTACTATTTTACATTACAAGAAAAAAGGCAAAGCAAAAACCAAAAAGATGGATACAAGTAAAGCTGCATGGAGAGCTTGTACCTTTGCCATAAGATCACTTCAGCAAAAAGAGGAAGCCGGCAAAACTTACAGGATGGCAATTCCCGGTGACGGATTTAAATACTAAGGGCGGATATGAGAAATATATTAAATAGAAGAGAATTTATATATATGATGGCGGTACTTGGTGCCGCTCCAGTATTTGCAAATTCTCACACAAGGATGACAAATACAGGTAACCTAAGAGATTATTATAAGCTAAAGAGTTTTGGTAATGTTAGGATTTTACACACTACCGACTCCCATGCTCAGTTAAAGCCTGTATATTTTAGAGAACCTAGCGTCAATATAGGCCTCTATGGCAACTATGGAAAACCTCCACATATAGTTGGGGAGAAATTTCTTGAGTACTATGGACTAAAAAATGATAGAAGGTTAGCTTATGCCTATACTTGCGTGGACTTTGCAAAAAATGCGGAAGCCTTTGGAAAGGTAGGCGGCTTTGCAGAGCTTAAGACAGTTGCTGATTTTTTGAGAGATAGCTTTGGCAAAGATAAGACTCTATTTTTAGATGGTGGCGATACCTGGCAAGGAAGTTGGACTGCTCTTCAAACAAGAGGTAAGGATATGGTGGGAGCTATGAACCTTCTTGGAGTTGATGTAGCTGTCGGACACTGGGAGTTTACATATACTGAGAAAGAGATATATGAAAACCTCAAACTTCTAAAAGCTGAATTTTTAGCTCAAAATATCCATGTCAAAGAGGATGCTATGTTTGATGGTGCTCCGGCATATGATGAAGATAGCGGACTGGCTTTCAAGCCATATACTGTTAAAAAGCTTGGTGGTGCTAGAGTTGCTATCATCGGTCAAGCATTCCCATATACTGCCATAGCCAATCCTCAAAGATTTATACCTGATTGGACCTTCGGTATAGAGGATGACTCTATGCAAGAGTTGGTAGACACCATAAAAGAGAAAGAGAAGCCTGATGCTATCATAGTCCTATCTCACAACGGATATGATGTCGATAAAAAGATGGCCAGTAGAGTTAAAGGTATCGACTTTATCATGGGCGGTCATACTCATGACGGTGTTCCCGAGGCATATCCTGTTAAAAATGCAGGTGGCGTTACCTATGTTTGTAATGCGGGAAGTAACGGTAAATTTATCAATGTTTTGGACCTTGATATAAGAAATGGAAAGATTCAAGACTTTAAGTTTACACTGTTACCGATATTCTCTAACCTTATCAAGCCGGATCCAAAGATGGCAGAGTATATTGAAAAGGTTAGAAAACCTTATGCTAAAGATCTAAACAGGGTGATAGCTACAACAGATATCACACTCTTTAGAAGAGGTAACTTCAACGGAAGCTGGGATCAAATCATCTGTGATGCTCTAAGAGATGTCGGAGGGGCTGAGATAAGTTTGAGTCCAGGATTTAGATGGGGAACATCCTTGATACCTCATCAAAATGTAACTTTTGATGACTTGGCAACTCAAACAGCAATGACTTATCCAGAGACATATGTTAGAGAAATGACCGGCAAAACCGTAAAGGCTATCTTGGAAGATGTAGCAGACAATCTTTTTAACAAAGATCCATATTATCAGCAAGGCGGAGACATGGTAAGAACCGGTGGACTATCATACAAGATTGATGTCACCAAGACCATAGGTCACAGGATAAGCGATATCCACTTGGCTAACGGTAAAAAACTTGAACCAAATAAAAAATACAAAGTTGCCGGATGGGCAACAGTAGGAAGCAAATCCCCCGGAAAACCGGTCTGGGAACTTGTAGAAACCTACCTAAGAAATATGAAGCATATAGATAGAAGCTTAAAAGTTGACACTCCTGATATCATAGGAGTCAAAGGTAACCCCGGCATAACAATGTGCTCATAGTCTATGAGATTAGATAGGAGGGATCTCCTCTCTTGTCTAATCACAACAATTTTTATCTTCTAGGATACAAAATCCTCTTTGCATATAGCCAGATATTGTAGCTTCTTATCACTTTTTAGATATGCTGCTTTTTTTATTAGATTATTTATAACTTTTTCTTTGTTTACACTCTTTTGCCATTTGCATTCAATAAATGCTATATTTTTTTCATCAAATGCTACCAAATCAATCTCTTCATTGTTATTCCACCATCTACCTATCTTTAAAGGTATAAAATTGAGATACTTTGTTGGATTTGATTCTATTTGTTCCTTTACAAAATCTTCAAATGCAAAAGATACAAATCTATCATTAAAATTTTGCTTTATCTCTTCAAGTACAGCTTTTGTCTGATTTATCTCCAAGAGATTATAGTTTTTATACACATAAAAAAACCAAAAGTTTAAGAACTTATCTTTAAACTTATATCTTCCAAATTTACTCTTTAAGGGATTTTTTTCTGTTACAGGAACCTCTTTTATAAGTATATCCAAGTCAATAAGCCTGCTTAAATATCTTGTCAAATGAGTACTTGGAACTTGAAGTCTTGAAGCAATGGAGCCTATCTTACTCTCACCTTTTGATATAACCTCAAGTATAGAGAAGTAGTTTGTAAGCTCATTTAGTTCCTGTTTTAACAAAAAATATCCCTCTTGATATAAAAACGAGTTTTTATTTAAAATATTCTCTTCTATATTTTTGTAAAATGATATGTCGGGATTATAATTTTCAAGATATTTTGGTATCGTTCCAAAAGAGGCAAACACTCTCATACTATCTTCAAAACCTATATCCGGTATAAAGCTTTTTATATACTCAAACCGTAACTCTTTCAAATGAATATTTGTAGTTCTTCTGCCATAAAGTGGCGATGAATAGTCCAAAATCTCACTATGCATCATACTTACTACAGAGCCACATAGTATAAGATGAATATTTTTAGATTTTAGCATTGTATCCCAAATATATTGCAGTTGACTCGATATAGTTTTATCTACTTTAGTTAGATTTTGATACTCATCTATCACAAAGACTAACTTTTTTTTAAAATCATACTCACTTAATAGATTAAAAAGCTGTTCTAGCAACTCTATTTGTATATCTTTCAAATATGGCTTATCGATAAGCTTTAATATTTGTGGCAACAAGTTTGTTAGTTGGATCGATAAATTTACTTCAGTAGCATAAAAGAAAATATTGGGTCTATCCTTTATATATTCATAGATGAGTGCAGTTTTACCGACTCTTCTTCTTCCATAAATGACACTAAAAGCGGAGCCTTGTTTGTCATACTCCTTTTTAAGCACATCAAGCTCACTCTCTCTGTTGTAAAACATTTATGTTTTCCTTCATTATGATATATTTCATAATTATACCATAAAATTTTAGATACCCTCAAACAACTAAAAAAACTTTTTATTTCAATGCTTACAAAATATACACTTTTACTTCTTAACCACTATACTAACCGCTCCTCTTCTCTTATCAGCTCCGCCGTCAAACCCTGCACCTACTGCTTGGACTCCGCCGAAAAAGAGATTTTTCTCTTTGAAACTATTTATATTATACTTTTTTTGAACCTTGCTTGTATCTATCTTTAAAGGTGGTTCGCAAAATATTGTTCCGCTCTCGTAGTGCACTCTTGGCTCATCTATTGCTTCTTGTATGTCCATTTTAAAATGAGTATAGTTTAATATAACTTCCAAGATAGCACTTCTTATGCGATTACTTCCTGCACTTCCTAAAGCCAAAGCAAACTCTTTGCCTTTATATAAAGCTGCAGGTGACATCATAGAAGGTAACCTTATACCGGACTGCCATTTGAAAAAGCCATGAGGGTTTAAGTCCTCTTCGCCAAGCATGTTGTTTAGCATGATACCAGTGCCGGGTATGATGTGCCCGCATGCTTCACCGTTTGAAGTTGTGCAACTTGCAATATTGCCAAAACTATCCATGATGCTTATATGAGTTGTATTTCCCCATAGGTTTAACTCTTTCTTATACTCCTCTTTAAAACTTTCAAGAAGTTTGTCATCTTTTAATTTCTCCCGTAAATTATTTGTATGCAAAAATTCATCCACACACTCTTTTCTAAATTTTCTTGTTATCTTTTGCGAGGCTATAAGCTTTTGAAAATAGTCCTGACTCCTATACTCTCCAAGCTCTTCATTTTCAAGTAGCAGAAGCGAAAAAGCTATAAGTATCCCACCGCTTGAAGGGGGTGGATTTGTATATACTGTGTAATCTTTATAGTTAAATTTCAAAGGGGCTTTTTTTATAACCTGATAATTTTTCAAATTTTCTCTGTTTAAAAGCCCGTTGTGTTTTATACACATATCTTCAATGCTTTTAGCGACCTCACCCTCATAAAAGAGCTTCTCTCCCTTTTTGGCGAAAAGCTTTAAAAAGTTGGCATACTCTTCATTTTTATAGAGATGTTTTTCATCTATCAAGCTACCGTTTTTTATGTATAACCCTTTTGAGCTTTCAGTAGAGAGGTATATCGGACTTAAAAGTTTTATAAAATCAGCCTGTATCTTTGTTAAGCAAATACCCTCTTTAGCGTATCTAAAAGCCGGTTTTATGATCTCTTCAAAAGGAAGTGAGCAAAGATCCTTGTAAACCTCCCATATACCTTTGATAACACCAGGCACGGCAGCCGAACCGCAACCTATATGAAACTCCTGTTTTGTTGTGCCAAAATCAACTTCCATAGGAAAAAACTCAGGCTTATCCACACTTTTTTTAGGCACATCAACAAAAAAATCATAAACTACCGGCTCACCTCCCTCTTTAGCGCAAAGCATAAAGCCGCCACCGGCTAAAGAGGTAAGTATAGGCTCACACAAAGGTGCTGCAAGCAGTGAGGCACACATGGCATCGTAAGCATTGCCTCCAAGCTTTAGCATCTCTTCGCCGGCTTTTGCCGTTTTTATATCTCCTGCACTTACAACTCCCAAAGTTTTGTTCATTTTATATCATCCATCCTTCCAAGTTTTTCAACCTCTATCAAACTGTTTGTATCTTTAAAAACTTTTAACTGTTGTTTCGCCGGCTCACCCTTAAAGGCTAGCTTCTTTAGCTTTTTTATATCAGAAGTTGTGCCAAGTTTTTCGAAAATACCCTCTATCTCCATCCTTTCAAGCAGGTCAAGATAGTGATCTCTTATAGTGGTTACTTTTTTACTGTTTTGAAAAACGCCATCAAGCCCGTGTCTTAAAGCAGTCCATCTATTTTGCAAAAGGATTTGATGGGGTATTTTGTATACCTCTTTACCCTGAGCAAAAAGGACAAAAGCCTGATACAAAACGACTAAGAGCCTAAGTCTTTCAAAATCACTACTCGCATCACAGATCCTTATCTCAAGAGTTCCAAAATTTGGTGAAACTCTTATATCCCACCATATATCTTTGATACTTTTTATCGTGCCGGCTCTATTCATATCCATATAGAGCTTTTTCATCTCTTCAAAACTGTCAAAATAGCTTGAGAGCCCAGCGCGCGGTAACTGTTCAAAAATCTTGGCTCTATAAGAGAGCAATCCTGCATCTTCTCCGTTAAAAAAAGGTGAATTTGCGCTAAGAGCTAAGAAAATGGGCAAATACTCCAAAGAGAAGTTGTAAGCTTGCAAGGCCTCATCCGAGCTCGGGAGGGCTACATGTATATGAAATCCACAGATGTGAAATCTTGAAAGAAGTATCCCGTACTCCTTGGCAAAAGCATCATATCTCTCTTCATCAACATGTTTTAAAGGCTCAACCTTAAGTGAACAAGAGCCGGATGTTGCAACCACCGTATTGTCCTCTTTTGCCAAGCTATTTAGATAGGCTATCTGATTTTTTAACTCTTTTACCACTTCATAAGAGTTGCTACAAACAGGAGTCACAAACTCAACCATACACTCCAAGAACTCTTGGTGTATTTTTTTCTTATACTCATCACTAAATCTCTCTCTAAGTTTTGATGAGTACTCCTTTAGTTTAAAAGTTTCACTATCTTGTAGTCTTGCTTCAAGCTCTGCTCCTAAAGTATAGCCTTTGTGTTCTTTCCACTTGTTAAAGTTCATAGCGACTCCTCCTACAATTTTAACTTATCTACAACAACCCCTTGAAAAAGAGCCGCTAGGATTATATACAAACTAAAAACAAGAGTAAATTTAACTCCAAAATAGCTTATCATAACCGGAAGCCAAGGTATCTTAACAGCTCTTGCATACACAAAGGCCATTACCAACCCGTCTTTTGCTCCCTTTTCTCTTAGCTCCTGTAGTAACGGATACCAAATATAACCCGGTCCCGTACTTAAAACTCCTCCTGTTAAAGCGATCGCATACCCCTTTATGCCACTGTCATCTCCCAAATGTTTTGCAACAGATTTTGCATCTATAAAACTGTTTATAAAGGACATGATAAAAAATACTACTAAAATTAGAGGGGCTATCATTTTTAAAATTTTATAACTCTCATACAATGCTTTGTCAACTTCATCACTACCGGTAGCAAAAAGTATCAAATATGTTAAAACTACTAAAAATAGAAATATCCAGCCTGATCTCTTTTTTTTAATACTTTTAGCCAATATAGTGTCCAAAAAGCGTTAGAGTCATTGCCGTTGCAAAAGAGACAAAGAACAGGAAGATAAAACTGAGCAAATTCCTTACAATTGTAAATTTTGCACCAAATACCGAAACTTCAAAAGGCAACTGAACAACACCAAGCGTTACAAATGAGAGCACAAAAGCAACAACAGCTTGCAATGAAACACCCTCTTTTAAAAGCTCTCCTCCTATTATATAGCTCAAAAAAGGTTGTCCGACGGAAATACCACCACCGATAGCGGCCGTAAAAACATCATGCAAAGTTTGGCCGTTAAAAAGTGTGTGAAGCATCTTAGGGGTTACATAGCTTTTAAAAATCCCTATAAGCAGTATAACAGCTAAAAGCATAGGAGTGATATTTTTTATATTTTTTACAGTATCAAAAAGGGATTTTACTACTCTTTCCTTTAAGCTCACCGTATCGCCTACTTAAACTCTCTCTCCGAGAGATAATCTGAGTAGCTATATTTTTTGTATGCTTTGCTTAAAATATACTCTATAATTATTTTAAACTTTTTAGGGTTTCTATAGCCCGGAAATAGAGCTACTATTTTGCCGCTACTATCTAAAAATGCCATCGTAGGAGAAAAGTATATGCCAAGGGATTTTCTAAACTCCTCTTCTGTTATCTTTTTATCTTTATAGATAACTTTTCTCTCTCCAAAATTATCTATATGCATTATAAAAAACTTCTCTTTGAGAGTTTTTAGAAGCTTTCCTTTTTTAAAGTTCTCTTTTATCATTTTTTTGCACCACGGACACCCATCCTCATCAAAAAAAAGCGTGGCGGTTTTTCCGACTCTGTTTGCCTCTTTAACCAATGCATTTATATCGGTTGAATTTTTTATAAACCAGCTTGGCAACTCATTTGCAAAAGCAAAAGAGAGCATTAAGATTGTTATCAAAACAGTTTTTTTCATATTCTCTCCATCAGTGGTGCAGTATCTCGCTTAAGAACTGCTTTGCTCTTTTAGTTTTCGGATTGCTAAAGAACTCGTGTGGCGTATCCTCCTCTACTATGATACCGTGGTCCATAAAAACTATCCTATCGCCAACTTCTTTGGCAAACCCCATCTCGTGAGTAACACACACTATGGTATAGTTTTCTCTTGCGAGCTCCTTCATAACATCCAAAACTTCGCCTATCATCTCAGGATCGAGTGCGCTTGTAGGCTCATCAAAAAGGATGATCTTCGGCTTCATTGCCAAAGTTCTTGCTATAGCGACTCTCTGTTTTTGTCCACCACTTAATTCTGCCGGATACTTGTTGGCTTGATGCGGTATCTTTACCCTCTCAAGAAGCTCCATAGCTTGCCTTTGGGCCTCCTCTTTCGGCATTTTTCTCACCTTTATGGGCGCTATCATGATATTTTCTATGATGCTTAGATGTGGAAAAAGGTTAAAATGCTGAAAAACCATACCCGCTTCTTCTCTTATCTTATTTACATTTGTTTTTTTCTCATCCAAATTGATCCCATCAACAATGATCTCGCCCTCATCGATATCTTCAAGCTTATTTATACACCTTATAAGGGTACTTTTTCCACTACCGCTCGGTCCACATATAACAACAACCTCTCCCTTTTTTACCTTAAAGTTTATATCCTTTAGTGCATGAAAAGAGCCGTAATATTTGTTGACTCCATTCATCTCTATCATATATTGCATTTTTATACTCCTTGTATAAGGCATTATAATATAAAAATGATTAATTGAAAATTAGCCTAAATGTAAAGAGATTGTAAATAGTTTTTCACATATAAACTGATACTTTATCGATACAATTAACTCAACAAAACAAAAAGGAGTCAAAAAATGAGGAGAATTCTAATACTTGCCGTTTTAAGCAGTTTATACTCCTATGCAGGCAATATGGATGGTTATATGCAAAAGCTATATAATGCTGCTAAAAGTTCAGACAGCAACTTCAAAGGCTTTAGTGCAAAAAGAGGTGAGAAGATATTTTTCTCCAAACATATGGGAAAAAGAGGCAAAATAATATCTTGTGCAAGTTGCCATACTGACAATATAAAAAATATGGGAGAGAATATATTTACAGGCAAGAAGATAAAGCCACTCTCTCCAAAAGCAAATGCAAAAAGGTTAACAAATGTAAAAAATGTAAAAAAATGGCTAAGAAGAAATTTTAAAGATGTTTATAAAAGAGAGGGGACACCCCTTGAAAAAGGCGATGTTCTAACATTTATAGCAAACCAATAAGGGAGTTACAGATGAAAAAAGTTTGGATATTTTCTACGATTTTAAGCATAACCTTACTACAGGCGGCTCAAGTAAGCCCTAAAAAACTTTATATAAGCGAGTGCGGGTCATGTCATATGGCGTATCAGCCACAATTTCTACCAAAGAGATCTTGGTTAAAAATGATGAACACCCTGGAAGATCACTTTAAAACAGATGCCTCTCTAGATAAAGATGATAAAAAAATCATCACAAGTTATCTGGTAAAAAACAGCGGAGATAGCAAAAGAGTTTACAAAGAGTTTAGAAAATTTAACTCTTATATCTCTAAAAACTCAACACCTTTGAGGATTAGCGAAACATACTACTTCAAAAAGGAGCATAGAAAAATACCCAAAAGATTCATATATCAAAAAGAGGTAAAATCTTTGTCAAATTGTAATGCTTGTCATACAAAAGCAGAGAAAGGCATCTATAGCGAAAGAACACTTTTTATACCAAATTACGGTAGGTGGGATGACTGATATGAAGACTTATGTATGGAGTTTGCCTACAAGAGTTTTTCACTGGATGCTAGCGCTTTTTATCTTTATAACATATATAATATCAGAAGAGGAGAATCTTCTTGATATTCATGCGGCATTTGGCTATGGTATAGGGATTTTAATTGTTTTTAGAATTATCTGGGGATTTATAGGCCCCAGATACTCTAAATTTAGCGATTTTCCTTTGAATTTAAAAGAGGCTGTTGAATTTGGTTTGAATATTTTCAATCCAAAGAAGGAGTATGCGGGGCACAATCCCGCGGCATCTTTTGTAATGATTGGCATTATTATAGTTACGCTTCTAGTGGTTATCAGTGGAGTTTTGGCTTATGGAATCCAAGATGCAAAAGGAGTGTTTGCATTTTTAAACAGTTCTCTGTTTAGAGAAATGAAGCTGTTTAAGGAGATACACGAGATACTTACAACACTTTTACTGTTTTTAATAGGTTCTCATATCGCAGGAGTAGTTATAGATAGGATTTTCCATAAAGAAAATGGGGTTTTGGAGTCAATTTTTAAAGGTTATAAAAACATAGATGCCACAAGTATAAAATTAAATATTTTTCAAAAAATGGTTGCTACACTATTTCTATCAGCTTCTATTCTTATTATAGTATGGGCATTGAAAAACGGTTCTCCTTTAACAAAACAGTCAAACCAAGAGTATGATTATGAAAGCAGAGCCCCATTATTTTATGAAGAGTGTGCATCTTGTCACACTCTTTATCCTCCATTTTTACTGCCAAAAAAGTCCTGGGTTAAAATAATGAACAATTTGGAAAACCACTTTGGAGACGATGCATCCTTGAACAAGGATACAAATAGTAAAATAACCGATTTTTTAACAAAAAACAGTGCGGAATACTCCACAAAAGAAGCTGCTTTTTATATTTTAGACAGCACCAAAGGTAGACAAATCGCCATAACAAAGACTCCCTACTGGATAAAAAAGCATAAAAATATAGACAAAAATATTTTCAAAAGTAAAAAAGTTATCTCAAAAGCAAACTGTAAAGCTTGTCATAGTAAAATAGAAAAGGGTCTAATAGAGGATAATCAAATCAAAATACCCGAGGATGTAATATGAAAGCTATTCTACTTACATTTGTATTGATGACTTTTTCCTTTGCTGATAAGCATGATGGATTTTACATAAAAAAGGACTTTGTCTACCTTGGCTTAAAAAAAGAGCAGATAAAGAGTATAAAAAAAGCTCTTATAGCATACAGAAAAAAAATGAAACAGATCCATGAAGAGAGTAAGTATGCAGAAAAAGAATTTGAACAAGAGTTTAAAAAAAGTAATTTCAAGGCTAGGGATTATATAAATTTTTTTAGCAAACTTAAAACAAAACAGTTAGAAACAAGAGGACTTTTTTTTGAATCAATACATAAAATATTAACAAAAAAACAGAGAAAGAAATTTGCCAACTTTATAGAAGAGTGGGAAGATGACTAAAATAGTTCTTGTAGAAGATGACTTGGAGATGCAAAAACTCATCTGCGAATACCTTGATAATTATGGATATCAAGTAAAAAATTTTGATAATGCAAAAGATGCCCTTAGCGCAATAAAAAGAGATGATTTTGATATGGCTATTATAGATCTTATGCTACCTGATATGGATGGATTTGATTTGTGCAAAATGATAAAAGAGATAAAAGACTTGCCGATTATTATATCAAGCGCGAGAGGAGATATAGGTAATAAAATAATGGGCTATGAGATAGGAGTTGACGACTTTCTCTCGAAACCATATGAGCCCAGAGAACTGATTCTTAAGATCAAAGCTATCCTAAAAAGAGTTCAAGCCTCTGCAGCAACCAAAGTAGGAAAACTTGAGATAAATGGACTTAATAGAACTGTAACAGTTGATGGCTTTGTAACAGAACTAACAAAAGTGGAGCTTGAAATACTCCTTTATCTTATAAAACAAAGAGGATCAGCTGTCTCAAGAGAACAACTTATAAATGCAACATCTCTGGATGCTGATACCAAAAGTAGAGTTATTGATATGCATATATCAAACCTTAGATACAAGATAGGAGACAACCCTAAAACTCCCAAATATATAAAATCTGTTTGGGGTATAGGCTATAGATTTTTATGAGCATAAAAACAAAAGCTATAGTAGTCTTTATTATCAGCCTAATGGCTACATTTATACTGATATTTTTTATGTATAAAATCAATAGCGATAAAAACAGACAGCTTGTAATTGCAAAATACAAAGTAGTTATAAAAGAGATAATGCCTCTTATAGTTGACGGCAATAAAAAAGCTCTTTCTAAAAAACTCAAAGAGCTGGATATCACAACTCCGACCAAAACAAAAAGTACAACCATCTACTCAATTCCACTGACTTTTGGAAAAATTGATATAAAAAAAGACTATACGCTTCATATCAAATATCTTAACGATAACTATCTATTTTATGATAAGAATTTTAATTTTATAAATCAGGAAATGCGATATATCATTATATATGGAGCCATAAATCTCTTGATACTCCTTTCTGTTTCTATTTTTATGTTAAGAGTATCCTCCTCTCTTATCGGCATATCAAAAAATATCAATCTTTTTGGCAAAGGAAACCAAAATATAAGGCTCAAAGGTTATAACAACAAAGAGACTTTGCAGATTGCGAACTCTTTTAATAAAATGGCAGATACTATAACCAAAAATATCCGAGAGAGAGATGAATTTATAAGATATATCGGGCATGAACTAAAAACTCCGCTGGCAAAGATAGAATTTGCGATAGAAAAAGGAGATTTGAAAACTATAAAAACATCTGCGAAACAGATTGATGAATATATAAAAAAACTGCTCTATCTTCAATTTATAAAAGAGAGTAATCTCAAACTTCAAATATTTGATGTGGAGACATTAATCGTAGAAGCCTTGAACAGTTTACAAATCAAAGATGAAAGTATTATAAAAGTAAAGATAGAGCCATTTAAAATCCAAGGGGACTTAGATAGTTTGAAAACAGCAGTTAAAAACCTTATAGATAACGCTATTAAATATTCAACAAAACCTCCTGTCGTTATAGTAGCTCACGAAAATAACTTAAGCATATCAGGCAAAGGAGAAAAAATAGAAAATTTTGAAAACTGCCTCATCCCTTTTCACTATAAAAGCCACAGAGGACATGGACTTGGCTTAAGTATAGTTTCCATTGTCTTAAAAAAGCATGGTTTTCCTCTCGCATACAGACACTCTAACAACACCAACTCATTTACGATAATTTTTCTACCTGATAATTCTCACAAAAGTAGATTGTAACAATTTTTTTAAACTTTTTTTCAATATTTTTAAAAAAATTAACAGATAATTAATAGATCTTTGTTAACCTTTCGTTTACTTTTTATTTAGGAGGATTAGTAAATGTATAAGAAATTTTATCTCTCTTTGGCTTGTCTGTTATCCATGGGATTAAGTGCGGCTGACCTGGGGACTATAAATGTAGAATCTTCTACTATAACAGATCTTGGAACTGATC
>Ga0256840_1000970_pt1 | contig 28167 bp, 35 predicted proteins | sample 355202metaG_FD_185969 | JGI IMG/M metagenome (GOLD analysis project Ga0256840, IMG submission 185969) | Hydrothermal vent microbial communities from Mid Atlantic Ridge, Atlantic Ocean - 355-202 | ecosystem: Environmental > Aquatic > Marine > Hydrothermal vents | place: Atlantic Ocean: Mid... | reverse complement strand
GCACATTCCGAAACCCAAGGCCACGGAGGCGGACGTTGCGAAGTCGATTGCCGAAAGCATCCGGGCCGGGAAGCACTGGGTCGCCACACATGTTTCCGATGCCCGTGCCCGCGAGCTGGTGCGCTTGGGGCTGGTCACCCGCGACGAATGCGAAGCGGTGGGGCTGAGCCCATGAACGCCAAGACCTATCCTCGCGTCGTTCCGACCCCAACAAAGCCCAAGCCTGCGAGAAAGCCGATATTGTCCGATTGGATCGCGCGGGCCGAACTGGCGCGCGAGCTCGACGTGACGCCGGACACCCTGGCGCGCTGGGCGGCAGATGGGACTGGCCCGCCGGCGGTGAAGATCGGGCGGCGCGTGATGTACCGCCGCGCGTCCGTGGAGAAGTGGCTGGCTGAACTCGAAGGGAGAAATGGCAATGGATGAAACGACGATGACGATCATAGCGCCTGATGGTAGGGAGACAGAACCATTCACGCTCGACGATCTCAAGCGCGCGGCGAATTCTGGAGGCCGGGTGCCGATGAAAAGCGATCCAGATTTCGATGCGGCGAGCGAAAAAGCGTATCGCGTGAGCGCTGCCGAACTGCGCCAGTTCGTCGAGCGCTTTGAGCGCCTGGACGCCGAGAAGAAGGATATCGCGGACCAGCAGAAGGAGGTGATGGCCGAGGCCAAGTGGCGCGGATACGACACCAAGGTGCTGCGCATAATCATCAGGGAGCGCAAGCGCGACAAGGACGATCTGGCTGAGGAACAGGCAGTGCTGGAAATGTACCGCGAAGCAATGGGGATGTGAGCATGCCGGGATCGACATCGCCATACGCCTTGCCTGACGGCAATGTGCAGATCGCCTTTTCCGGCGGTCGCACCTCCGCCTTCATGCTGCACCAGATACTCGAGGCCAACGGACCCCTGCCGGATCGCGTGCAGGTCACGTTCCAGAACACCGGCCGGGAAATGCCGCAGACACTCGATTTCGTGGCCGAGGTCAGTCGGCGCTGGGCGGTGCGGATCGTGTGGCTAGAATACCGACCCGACACGCCATTCTTCGAGATCGTCAGCCACAATAGCGCGGCGCGGGATGGCGCGCCGTTCGAGGCGCTGATCCGCAAGCGCCGCTACCTGCCGAATCAGCAGGCGCGGTTCTGCACCACGGAACTGAAGGTCAGGACCGCAAAGCGCTACCTCCGCAGTCTGGGCTGGGACCATTGGACCAACTGCGTCGGCTTGCGTGCCGATGAGCCAGACCGCCTGAACAAGCCCGCCCCCAGAGATCGCTGGACTGTCTGGACCCCGCTCGCCGATGCTGGCGTGTCCCGGCACGATGTTGTCGCCTTCTGGCACCGGCAGCCGTTCGACCTGCATCTGCCGAATGTGGGCGGCCGGTGCTGGCTTGGCAACTGCGACGGGTGCTTCCTCAAAAGCGAGGCCAATATCGCCGCTTTCACACGCGAGTTTCCTGATCGCGCGGCCTGGTGGGAACGGATGGAGGCGCTGGCGTCCAACCTGTCCGCCAGATCGGCGGCGCATTGGTCGAAACGATACACGCGCGCCGAAATGCGCGACTTCATGGCGCGACAGGGCGATTGGGCGCTGAGAACCGAGGACGCGCTGTGTCAGGCCGACGGCGGGGAGTGCTTCGCATGATCCGGAAACGTCGGAACAAGTACGCCGCAAAGCGCACAGAGCTGGATGGGATCCCGTTCGACTCCAAGCGCGAGGCGAAGCGTTGGGCAGAGCTCTGCCTGCTGGAGCGGGCGGGCGAGATCGCCGATCTGCGCCGGCAGGTGGTGCTGGAACTGGAAGGTCGCGATGGCCCGCTGCTGACGCGCACAGGGCGGCGCATGCGGCTGACCATGGATTTCGCCTATACAGACTTGGCGACAGGTCGGACGATCTACGAGGACGCCAAGGGCGTGCCGACCCGCGACTACGAGGTGCGCCGGGCGGTGGCGGCTGCCCAAGGTGTGGAGGTAATTGAAGTATGAACGGACTATGGATCCTGATCATTCTGACGCCAAATTTATCGTCATACTCGATTGAGTTTGAGCAAATGCCAAAGGAACAGTGCCTCGCTACGCTCAATCTGATGGAACGATATCATGGGAAAATCGGTATGGCCTGTGTCGGTCCTCGCGGGCAGATTATTGAGATGGGTGAATGACACGCCCGCTCGCGAATATCACCCGCGAGGTGCTGGAACCGGTCTGGATGCGGCATGATATTCCTACTGAAGTCATTGCCACCCGCCTCGGCGTCACACGGCAGGCTCTCAGTTACAAGGCAAAAAGCCTCGGCCTGCCGAGCCGCGCGAAGAACAGGATCAAGTTCGTCGATGACAAGACGTTCACGAGAATGTGGTTGGCCGGCGTATCAACTTCTGAGATGGCTGAAGCGTTCGGGTATTGCGGAAGGGCGGCAATCACCACGAGACGCCGTCAGCTCAGGTTGCCGGCGCGACGGCGGTCGAGTGGCTCCGGTAACTTCGGAGGGTGGCCGAAAACGATCACCATCGCCCAATTCTACGAGCAGGAGCTGGCGGAGCGGATGAAGCGCGAGGCCGCGAATGTTCGGGTCGTGAAATGAATAAACAACGGGGGCAACAGGAATGACGAAACAGATGACGCTTCGCGAGATCGAGGATCGCTTCGAGGAGGCGGCTCGCACCCTGCGCCGCCTTCCCGACCCGCCAGGCTCCGGCCCGAAGGGCTATGGCTCGAGCTGGCCGGAGTACATCCGCGATGCTAGGCATGCTTACGGATACCATGATGCGACCATGAAGATCGTGCCGTCGGCGGCAGAGATCGCGCGCATGGAAGAGTGCATCGGATGGCTCGCTCTCGTTGATTCTGTTGACGCCAAGATTATCTGGATGCGTGCCGAAGGACATCGTTGGCGGCACGTGTGCGTTCACGTTGGGCTGGTCAGGCAGACTGCGTGGCGGCGCTGGGTTGCGGCGCTGCAGACCGTCACGAACCGGCGGAACGGGCGCAAATCACGGGCCAAAGCAGGAAAGACCGGAAAAAAGTCGAAAAAAACCACAAAAAGACAGGAAACGCTAAACATCTGATTGGCAAAGAAAATCATTCAGTTCGTCGTGGTGAAACCGGATGAAACTGTGGTGAAACCGGATGAAACCGTTGAACTTTTGGCGCGACATTTCTGGGCGTTTCATAGCATAAAACAGATAGGATCGCAGAGGCTTGCCCACCCCCCCCTGCATTGGTTCCTCCGTGGGCGTGACACGTATGCGGGGGGGCTGGGCGCATTAAGCCTCTAGCGACAAAGGATTTTTTCTGGGTTCCCACCGTTTGGGTGCCCGGTTTCCACATGTGAGCATCGCACAGCACATTTCTTGAGTCTCGGTGGAGCAGAGGTCAGCTCGCCTGGTTCATAACCAGGAGGTCGCCGGTTCGAATCCGGCCCGAGCAACCATTTTACCGAAGTCGGAAAAATGGTCAAAGTCAGCAACAAGAGAGAACATTCTTGAAAATCAAGATGACGCCACCGGCGAAGCTGGAACCGTATTCAGGTAACGCCAGGACGCACTCGGACGAGCAGATCGCCCAAATCGCCGCCTCGATCGAGGAATTCGGTTTTACCAATCCGATCCTGGCAGACGGCGAGGGCGTGATCATCGCCGGCCACGGTCGGCTGTTGGCGGCCCAGCGCCTGGGGCTCGAGAAGGTGCCAGTGATTACGCTGGATCATCTGACAGACGCCCAGCGCCGCGCGCTCGTGATCGCCGACAACAAGATCGCCGAGAATGCCGGCTGGGACGAGGAAATGCTGCGCCTCGAGATCGAGGCGTTGCAGGAGCTGGAATTCGACATCGACCTGATCGGGTTCTCTGACGAGGAACTGGACGACCTGCTTGGCGAGTTGGACGGTGGGCCTGAAGGCGCGGTCGATGGTGAAGACGACGTGCCGGAGACGCCGGAGGATCCCGTAAGCCAACCTGGCGATCTGTGGATCCTCGGCAATCACCGCCTGCTGTGCGGCAACAGCACCGTCGCCACGGATGTGGAACGACTGCTCGGGACGGTGAAGCCGCTGCTGATGGTCACCGATCCGCCATATGGCGTGGAGTACGATCCTTCATGGCGCAACCAGGCAGGTGCGGCAAAAACCAAACGCACCGGCAAGGTGCTGAATGACGATCGCGCGGATTGGCGCGAGGCTTGGGCGTTGTTTCCGGGGGACGTGGCCTATGTCTGGCACGGCGCGCTTCATGCGACGACCGTCGCCGAAAGCCTGATCGCCAGCGGGTTCACGATCCGCTCGCAGATCATTTGGGCAAAAGATCGGCTGGTGCTGAGCCGCGGCGATTACCACTGGCAGCACGAGCCGTGCTGGTATGCCGTCAAGAAAACCGGCAAGGGCCATTGGGTCGGGGATCGCAAGCAGACCACGCTGTGGCAGATCGCCAACAAGGATCAGGACGCGGAAACGGTCCACGGGACGCAGAAGCCGGTGGAATGCATGCGCCGCCCGATCATGAACAATTCCAGCCCCGGTCAGGCGGTCTACGAGCCGTTCATGGGATCCGGCACCACGCTGATCGCGGCGGAAACGACAGGGCGGGTGTGTTTTGGCATCGAGCTGAATCCGGCCTACGTCGATGTGGCGGTGGAGCGATGGCAGGAGCTGACAGGCGAAACGGCCACCCTTGAAGGGGATGGCCGTTCGTTTGACGAGATCGCGGACGAGCGGGAGGCGGCGTAGCTACTCGATCGAGTACACACGACCGCGCCCGTCAATGACGCGGGCGATCACATTCAGGCCCAGCCGTTTGCGGACGGCGCCCGCGAGGGCGCCGCGCACCGTGTGGCGCCGCCATTCGAGGGCGGCAGCCAGTTCGTCGCGCAGCATGTCGACCAGCATGGCCAGCTTGGTTCCGGCGCGCGGAGCGCTGCACACTGGCGCATCTTTGGCGGCTTCGGTGTTGGTGGCCGCGCTGGTTGTTTCATCGGCCACGTCGGGCGACTGTGGCGCGCTGTCGGCATCGATCCCGATGGCCTCGAGCCCAGCATCGGTATGACCAGCGTGGTGCCGTGGCCATCGCCGGTCTTGCGCCAAGTGGGCTCATTCTTGCGGATGTCGGCTTCGACCTCGTCCAGAAAACCCTTCTGGATCAGCGGCACGATCACCTTGTTGGCGGCCCCGCCACGCAGACGGTCGGGCAGCGGCATGGCAATGCGATCGATTCCTGCGATTACAATTGATCGTCAGGAGGCGGTTATCATCAAAATAACGTGTAATATCATTGCTTTATGATCTCTATCTGGAGCATGGAATAATCGGGAGAATGGAGTGAAGCAAAGCCGTCGTATGTCCATGGTCGAGGCGGTTGCGAATGTCGCCATCGGCTTCGGTGTGGCGCTCGGAACGCAGGTTATGGTATTCCCGCTGTTCGGAATCGAGATCGGTCCGACACGGCATCTGGCGCTGGGAGGCATCTTCACTTTGGTGTCGCTTATCCGCTCATACACGCTCCGGCGGCTGTTCGAGCACATCCGAGTGAGGAATATCTGATGGGCATATCAATCCGCGCATATGCTCGCCACCGTGGTGTGAGCCACACAGCGGTGCGCAAAGCCATCACCTCCGGACGCATTACGACAGAGCCAGACGGCACGATCGATCCGGAGAAGGCCGACATGGAATGGGCCGCTCAAACAGACCCTGCAAAACAACGCGGCGAGCATGCAAAAAAGGCGATGGGTGCAAAGACGCGCGTGAAGACAAAGCCTGTGCCTAAGGCGGCGCTCCGCGCGGTGGACGAGACCATTGGCGATACGCCACCAGGCGACGGCGAGGTATCGTTCCTGCGCGCCCGCATGGCAAACGAGGTGCTGAAGGCACAGACCTCCAAGGTGAAGCTCGCCAAGATGAAGGGCGAGCTGGTGGATCGCGAGAAGGCCACGGCCATGGTGTTCGATTTGGCACGGCGCGAACGGGACGCCTGGCAAAACTGGCCACCGCGGGCCGCTGCCGACATGGCGGCCGATCTCGGCGTGGACGCACACACCATGGAACAGGTGCTGGAACGTCACCTGCGAAAGCAGCTGGCAGAACTGTCGGAGATCGAGATTGAACTGCGCTGAGATGGACGTTGAAAACATACCGCTGCCGTATCCGCACTACAATTTTCACGGAAGGTGGTTCGCCGCAGAGAGATACCAGCTTCTGCGCTGGTGGGAACTGCAACTGACGCCGGAACAGAAGAAACAAATCGATTTCATGTCGATCCCGCAAATGGTCAATTCGGCAGCGGCGATGTTGGAAGATCATGACGCTCGCTGACTTCGACGGTGCCGAGGACATCCGCCGCGCCTGGCTCGCGGGGCTGGCCCCGGACCCGGCGCTGACCGTTTCTGAATGGTCCGACCGGCACCGGATTCTTTCGTCGCGGGCGGCATCAGAGGCCGGGCCATACCGCACAGCGCGAACACCATACATGCGCGAGATCATGGATGCACTAAGCCCGAGCGACCCGGCGCGGCGCATCGTTTTCATGAAGGCGGCGCAGGTGGGCGCAACCGAGGCAGGCAACAACTGGCTTGGATACTGCATTCACAGAGCACCTGGACCGTTCCTGATGGTGCAGCCGACGGTGGAAACTGCCAAGCGCCTGTCGCAGCAGCGGATCGCGCCGCTGATCGAGGAAAGCCCAGAGTTGCGCGAGCGCATCTCGCCGTCGCGCTCGAAGGACAGCGGCAACACGATCCTGTCCAAACGGTTTCCTGGCGGCCAGCTGGTGCTGACCGGGGCGTTAAGCGCGGTGGGCATGCGCTCGATGCCGGCGCGATGGGTGTTTCTGGATGAAGTCGACGCCTATCCGGTAGACGTGGACGGTGAAGGCGATCCGATCGCGCTGGCCGAGGCGCGCTGCGCCAGTTTCGGGCACCGGGCCAAGCTGTTTCTGGCGTCCACGCCCACGATCACCGGCGCCAGCCGCGTCGAGCGGGAGTATGAATTGAGCGATCAACGCCGCTACCATGTGCCATGCCCGCATTGCGGAGCCCTGCAATGGCTGCAGTTCGAACGCCTGCGCTGGGAAAATGGCCTGCCGGAGACCGCGCGCTACATCTGCGAGCACTGCGAAGAGCCGATAGACGAGCGTTTCAAGTCGCAGATGATGGCAGAGGAAAACGGCGCATGCTGGATGGCGACGGCGGACGACGAGACGCGCGAACGCGCCGAATCCGCCGGCATCGTCGGCTATCACATCAACGGTCTTTATTCGCCGCTTGGATGGCTCAGCTGGGCCGAGATCGCCCGTAAATGGGAAGAGGCGGTCGGCAACGACGCGGCGCTCAAGACGGTCAAGAACACGATCCTGGGCGAAACCTGGCAGGAAAAGGGCGAAGCGCCGGATTGGGAACGGCTCTACGAGCGGCGCGATGACTGGAAGCTCGGCACGGTGCCGGATGGCGCGCTGGTGCTGACAGCCGGCGCTGACGTGCAGCGCGACCGCCTGGAAATTGATGTCTGGGGCTGGGGCCGCGGCAACGAAAGCTGGCTGATCGATCACGTTGTTCTCGACGGCGACACGGCGCAGGAGGCCGTGTGGCGGGAAATGACAGAGTTTCTAGGCACGACATGGGAACATGCGAGCGGCCAGCAGATGGCGCTGGCACGGCTGGCAATCGACACCGGCGACGGCGTGACCACAGGTTCGGTCTATTCATGGGTCAGGGCGGCCGGACGTGGTCAGGTGATTGCAGTCAAGGGCGTGGGAGGATTCGACCGATCCACCCCGGTCGACGGGCCGTCCTACGTCGAGGTTACGGCGGCAGGGCGCAAGCTCAAGCGTGGATTACAGCTCTGGAAGGTCGCTGGCGCGGTTTTCAAGAGCGAGACATACCGCTTTCTACGTCTACCGAAGCCGACAGAGGAAGAACTGGCGGAAGGCTCCGGCTGGCCAGCAGGCTACGTGCACATCGCCAAGGGGACACCAGCCGAATGGTTCAAGCAGCTGACCGCAGAGCAGCTGGTGGTGATCAAGACCAGGCATGGCTATCAGAAGCTGGAATGGCAGAAGACGCGGGATCGTAACGAGGCGCTGGATTGCCGTGTCTACGCCCGCGCCGCCGCATGGCTCATGGGGATTGACCGCTGGGACGACCGGCGGTGGGAGGAACTGGAGGCGCAGCTTGCGCCCGACAAGGAAGAGAGCGCGCCGGCCGGGATGCCGGGGCGCGTGCAACAGAAAACCACGCCGCGCCGGCGCTCAGACTGGCTGGGTACTAAACGACGAGGAAACTGGTTCTAGATGGCATATTCGCAAACCGAGCTCGACGCCCTGAAGGCGGCCTACGCCCAGGGCATCCTGCGGCTGACTTATGAGGGCAAGACCGTGGAATACGGCAGCGCCGACGATCTGCTGCGTCGCATCCGGGTGATCGAGGGCGAAATGGCGGCAGCGTCCGGAAAGAAGCAGCCGGTGGCCGGGTTCGCGTTATTCCGGAGGCCGACATGAGCACCAGGAAGCCACAGGCACCGCAGGTGCGTTGGACGCTGTTCGACGCGGCGCTTTCGGCGGTGGCTCCGCGCACGGCGGCGAAACGCTATGCCGCCCGCGTCTCGATCGACAATCTGAGGCGTGGCTACGATGGAGCGGCGCGCGGGCGCGGAACAGACGGTTGGACGACAGGGGCCACCTCGGCCGACGCCGAAATCTCCGTGGCCGGCGCGCTTCTGCGCAACCGCATGCGCGATCTGGTGCGCAACAACGCCATCGCCGCCCAGGCCGTGCAGGTGCTGGTCAACAACATCTGCGGCGGCAAGGGCATCGTGCCGCGCGCCAACACGGGCGACCCTCGCCTCGACAAGCAGGTCGACCAGCTCTGGAAGCGCTGGGCCAAGGGGCCGGACGCGCACGGGCACACCACGTTTCAGGGGCTGTTGACCCTCGCTGTGCGCGAGATGCTAGAGGGCGGCGAGGTGTTCTCCATAAAACGGGTTCTGCGCAAGAACGGCAACGATCTGCCAGCAGGCGTGCCGCTCAAGATCGAACTGCGCGAGGCCGATCATCTGGCCGAGGAACGGCTCGGGCCGGTAGGTGCGGCGAACCGCGTCGTCCAGGGTATCGAATATGACCGCTTCGGTCGGCGTGTGGCATATTGGATGTATCGCAACCATCCTGGAGATTCCCACTCGTCCGCAGCATTGAAACCGGTTCGGGTGCCGGCGGAGAAGGTGGCGCATCTGTTCGAGCGCCAACGGGTGCAGAACAGGGGCGTGCCGTGGGGTACTCCGGCCATGTCGGCGATCCGCGACGTCGGCGACTGGCAGCGCGCAGAGCTCGTGCGCAAGAAGACTGAAGCCTGTATGGTCGGCATCGTGTTCGGCAACGACGAGGACCAGATGGCCATCGCGCCGCAGGTTCAGGACGCCGACGGCAATCTGATCGAACAGTTCGAACCGGGTCTGATCGCTTACGCGCGCGGAGGAAAGGACATCAAATTCAACACGCCTGGCAGCACCGCCGGCGTTTATGAGTGGCACAAGACGCAGCTGCACATCATCGCCGCCGGTTTCAGGGTGCCATATGCGCTGATGACAGGGGATCTGAGCCAGACCAACTTTTCGTCCTCGCGCGTCGGCCTCAACGAGTTCCGACGGATGGTGACGCAGCTGCAAAACCAGACCGTCATTCCGATGTTCTGCGAACAGGTCTGGCGCTGGTTCGTGGAGATGGCGCAGGTGGCAGGGCTGCTGCCAGCCGACCGGGAAATCCCTGCATCATGGACGCCGCCGCGCTTTGAAAGCGTGAACCCGCTGCAGGACGTGCAGGCGGATATGCTGGAGGTGCGCGCGGGATTCTCGACGCTGCCAGAACAGATCGCCCGCCGTGGCCGCGATCCGGAAGAGGTGATCGATGAATGGGCTTCATTCTCCGACAAGACCGATGAGCGCGATCTGGTGTTCGACAGCGATCCGCGTCTTGTGACCAAAGCGGGCCTTGCGCAGGCCACCGATCCGACCCAGCCTGGCGACGGCCAGAACAACACGCAACAATAGGAGAATACCATGCCGAAAGACATGCTGAACCTGCCCGTGCTCGGGCGGGAAGCCACAGTCGTGCCCGGTGCGATCAACAAGGAGGACCGGACCATCGACGTGGTCTGGACCACCGGCGCCACGGTGCGCCGGGCGCGCTGGGAAGGCTGGGACACATACGTCGAGTATGACGAGGAACTGATCGTCGCGCCAGACGCCGTGCGGCTTGAGCGCCTGAACGACTGCGCGCCATTCTTGGAATCGCACAGGGCATGGTCGCTGAATTCCGTGCTCGGCAACGTGGTGCCGGACTCCGTGAAGATCGAGGGCGGCGAAGGCCGGGCGACAATCCGGCTGACCTCGGCCACTGACGCGGAATCCGTCATTCACCGCATCCTCGAAGGATCGGTGAACAAGGTCTCGGTGGGCTACCGCGTACACAAATACGAGATTGAGAAACGCGACGGCGAGCGCGAGTTGTGGCGCGCCGTCGATTGGGAACCCTACGAGATTTCGGCGGTCGCCATGCCCGCCGATCCGGGAGCATCCATCCGCTCGGACGAAACCGGGCAGGAACGGCTCCACCCATGCGCCATCATCCGGCGCGATTCAACCACCGCTGCTGCGGACCAACCGAAAGGACATATCATGGCGAAGAAGCCGATCAAGAAGTCGGCGGCAGACGGTGCCGCCGAAAACACCCGTGCGACCGACACCATCGAGCAGCGCTCGACCGACGTGACCAACGACGCGGTGCGCAGTTCCGAGCCGTCCGCAACCGCGCCTGCCACCGACAATTCGGCGGCGGCGATCGATGCCGAGCGCCAGCGCGCCAGCGAAATCCTGACGCTCTGCAAGCGCCACGGTCTCGACGACCGGGCCGAGGACATGATCAAGCGCGGCGTCTCGCTGGATGAGGCGCGGGCCGAAATCCTCGACCACCTGGCCGACGGCGATCCGTTCGAGGGTCGCACTGCCGTGCCGGCACAGGCGCAGAGCGCCGGAGAAACGGAGATCGCCTACCGCGATGCCGCAACCACCGCCATCATGCACCGGGCCGATCCCGGCAATGTCGAGATGACCTCGGATGCCCGCGAGTTCCGCGGCATGTCGCTGCTCGAGCAGGCGCGCCACATTCTGGAGCGCGGCGGCGTGAGCACCAGCGGGATGAGCAAGATGGAACTGGCGAGCGCCGCATTCCAGTCCCGCGCCGGGGCCATGAGCACCAGCGACTTTCCCGCGATCCTGGCCAATGTGGCCAACAAGACCCTGCGCCGGGCCTACGAGGCCACGCCGCGCACTTTCGCGATGTGGGCGCGCCGCGCGACGATCTCGGACTTCAAGCCGGTCAACCGCACCCAGATCGCCGGCGCGCCGGATCTGCGCTGGATCGCCGAGAACGCCGAATACACCTACGGTGCGATCTCGGACGGGAAGGAAACCTATAACCTGGCCACCTATGGCAGGATCGTGGCGATTACCCGTCAGGCGATCATCAACGACGACATCGATGCGCTGACCCGCATCCCGGCGTCGTTCGGCGCTGCGGCTGCCGATCTCGAGAGCGATCTGGTATACGCCATCCTGACGGGCAACCCGACCATGGCCGACGGCACAGCGCTGTTTCATGCGAACCACGGCAACATGGGCACCGCGTCCGCAATCACCGAGGCGGCGCTGGGCGAAGCCTACAAGCTGTTCGGCAAGCAGAAGGGGCTTGAGGGGCGTCCGATCTCGGTGCTGCCGAGTTACATCATCACGCCGCCTGGCAGCCGCGCCATCGAAGCTCGCAAGCAGGTGACAGCGACCACGCCAAATTCGACGGCGGACGTCAACACATTCGCCAACCGTCTGCAGGTGGTGGAAGAACCGCGGCTGATCCCGGCAAGCGGCACGGATCCGTGGTTCCTGGCCGCCGACACCGCGCGGATCGACACGGTTGAATACGCCTACCTCGACGGTCAGGACGGCGTCTACACCGAGACCCGCGTTGGTTTCGAGGTGGATGGCGTCGAGATCAAGGCGCGGCACGACTTCGCCACCAAGGCGATCGACTGGCGCGGTCTGTTCAAGAACGCTGGTGCCTGATGACGGGCAACCGGTGCCCCGCACGGGGCACCGGGAATCCTCCAATGAAAGGACAATCTCATGAAAAACTACGTTTCTGCAGGTAACAACATCACCGTTTCCGCACCAGCCGCACTCAACAGTGGTGACGGCGTGCTTGTCGGTTCTCTGTTCGGTGTTGCATCGAGTGATGCAGCTGCTGGCGACCAGGTTGCAATCGTGGTCAAGGGCGTGTTCACCATGCCAAAAGTCGGCTCACAAGCCTGGACAGTCGGCGCGAAGGTCTATTGGGACTCCGCCAACAATCGCTGCACCACTGTCGCGACCGGCAACACGCTGATCGGCGTGGCCACGGCTGCGGTGGCAGGTGGTGCGAATGACACCACCGGCACCGTGCGCCTCAACGGCACCGTCTGACGGTGACCGCGCTCCCCGGTGCCCTGGCCACGATCTTTTCCAACCCTATCATGGCCAGGGACGCCATCCTGTTTCCAGGCGGTACCGGCGCTGGCACGCCCGTGCGCGTGATCGCCCGCCTGCCGGACGACGTGACCACATTCGCTGGCGCGCGGGTGTTTTCCGAAACGCTGATCGTCGACCTGCTCGTGAGCGCGGCGCCGAACCTCGCGCCGGGCGACAAGATCGATCTTGGCGGCCTATCATACACCGTGCAGGGCGAGCCTGCGCGCGATGCCGAACGGCTAATCTGGACGGCGGAACTGGTACCGGTATGATGATCACATTTCGCACCGAAGAGGATCTGCAGGCGGCGCTGCACCGTGAGTTTCTGGCGGGCGAAAAGGCTGTCTCGCTCACCATGGACCGCGCCGGGCGCGCCGTAAAACGTGACTGGCGTGGACAAATCAGAAGCGCCGGTCTCGGTAGACGGCTGGCAAATACGATCAGGGCGAAGCGATATCCGGAAGAAACAGACAGTATGGACGCCGCCGCATTCATCTGGTCGAACGCTCCGGAAATCGTCGGGGCGCATGATCGTGGCGCCTTGATCCGCTCGAAGGACGGGTTTTGGCTGGCCATCCCGATCGACCGAATCGCCAAACGGATGCGCGGGCCGCGTAATGCCCGCGTAACGCCACATATCTGGGAAGAACGGACAGGACGGCGTCTGCGGTTCGTCTACCGTCGCGGCCGCAATCCGCTTCTGGTGGACGATGGAACCTCCAGGCAGCGCAGGACGTCCGATCCGCTCAGCTTCACCGCGTCTAAACGTCGGTTCAGAAAGAATGTCACCATCCCGATTTTTGTGCTGGTGCCGCAGGTGAAACTGTCAAAGCGCCTCGATCTCGCTCGCTCGGCCGAGGTGGTCGCGCGCACTGTTCCGAACGCCATCGTGAGCAACTGGAGGTAGACGATGCCAACCACCCGTGAGAACGTTCTACAGGCGCTGTTCGGCGTGTTGCAGGGGGTGTCCGGCGCAAAGGTGCTGCGCAGCGACGTGCTGCCAGAGCGGATTCCATCCGGTGGCCTCGTGATCCTGCGCGACGGCGAACCGGGCGAGCCGGAAGTCACACTCTCGCCCCTGCGATACCACTGGCAGCACCGCGCCGAGGTCGAGGTGATCGTGCAGGGGAAAACTCCGTCTGCACGCGATGCCGCCTTCGATGCGCTCGCCGCCGCCATCGGCACGGCTCTTGCCGCCGACCGCACGCTGGGCGGCCTGTGCGATTGGTCGGAGCCGGACGCGCCGCAACCTGCCGATCTGCCGATCGAGGGCGCGCAGGCACTCAAGGCCGCGGTTATCGCGGTGACGCTGCACTACACGACGAGCGACCCGCTCGGCTGAAACACAACGAAAGGACTGACACATGGCACGCGCACAAGGCGCGCGGTCGCAACTTGCGGCCGCGTTCGAGACGACCTATGGCATCGCCCCGGCAAGCGGCTTCTTCCAGATGCCGTTTGCCCGCTCTTCGCTGGGGGCCGAACAGCCGCTCCTGAACTCCGAACTGCTCGGATACGGCCGCGACCCGCTGGCGCCGGTCAAGGACGCGGTGACGGCGGACGGCGATATCGAGATTCCCATCGACGCCGAGGCCATCGGATTCTGGCTGAAGGCGGCCTTCGGCGCGCCGACCACCACCGGCACCACCAACAAGACCCACACCTTCAAGAGCGGATCGTGGAGCCTGCCGAGCATGGCCATCGAGGTCGCCCTACCAGAGATCCCGCGTTTTGCGATGTATACCGGCTGCGTCATGGACGAGTTGCGCTGGACCATGGAACGGCGCGGCCTGCTGACCGCCACGGCCAGCATGGTGGCCCAGGGCGAGAATGTCGCCACCACCACGGCAGCGGGCACACCGACCGCCTGGAATCTGCAGCGCTTCGGCCATTTCAACGGCTCGATCCTGCGAAACGGCAGCAGCCTCGGCAACATCGTGTCGGCGGACGTGAGCTACAAAAACAACCTCGACCGCATCGAGACGATCCGCTCCGACGGCAAGATCGACGGGGCCGATCCGTCGATGTCCGAGCTCACCGGTCGGATCGACGTGCGTTTCGCCGACACCGTGCTGATGGACCAGGCGATTGCTGGCGGCTCCGCATCCTTGGTGTTCGATTGGACCATCTCGAGCACCGTCAGCCTGAAGCTGACGGCGCACAAGGTTTACCTGCCGCGCCCTAAAGTGGAAATCCAGGGGCCGCAGGGTGTGCAGGCCAGCTTCGACTGGCAGGCGGCATTCGACAGCGTGGCAGGTCAGATGTGCACAGTTGAACTCAAGAACACGGTGGCAAGTTACTGATGATCAGATTGAACCTTTCAAGCGAGCCGAAATGGCTCGACATCGGGCGTGGCGTGCGTGTCAAGGTGCACCCGCCGCTGAGCTCCATCGCGGCGCAGGTGTGGCAGGAAATGGCCGAAGCCGGCGCGTTCGAGGAAGATGCCGATATCGATGCGGGCGTGCTCGAGGCGAAAGCCTGGGCGCGGCGCGTGATCATCGAATGGGAAGGCGTTGGTGATGCCGACGGCGAGGTGCTGGAGACACCCGCACCTGCACTGATCGACGCGCTGATGGACGTCCCATGGGTCTACCTAGCATTCAGGGCGCTATATCTGGCACCTTTGCACACGTTGGAATCGGAAAAAAACGCCTCACCGCCCTTGCAGAATGGGAGTTCTGCGGGGGCGGCGACTACTGTGAAAGTTGCGAAGGCTTCTGTGAAGAATGCCCACGACGTCTGAATGCACCACAAACCATTGAAGGATGCCAAGTCTGGGACCTGGTGGGACGTCTCGGTGGGCAGCTGCGCATGGCGCCCGCCGGCGGCATCATCGGCTTGGACATGGGCGCGGCGCTGGCTCTGGCCGGGGCGCTGGGCGTCGATCCCGCGTCGGTCGGCCACCTGCTGCCCCCGATCGAGGCGGTGATGGTGCGGGCTATGAATGAAAAGAGCGAGGAATGATCAATGGCTGAAAAGCGCGTCAGCGTTCGAATCGCCGCGACTGGAGGCAAGCAGGTGCGCGCCGAATTTCGCGGAATCGGCGATGATGGGAAACGTTCATTTTCCATGGTCGGTCGCGAAGTAGACGGCCTGAACAGGCGCCTCGGTCGATTGGGGAACACATCTCGCGGGACGAGATTTGCGATGCGCAACATGGGCATGCAGCTCAACCAGGTGGCCCAGCAAGGCGCGGTAACGGGCGATTACTTCCGGGCGCTGACGATCCAGATGCCAGACCTGCTGCTGGGCTTCGGTGGCCTCGGAATCGCCATCGGCATCGTTGCAGGCGTTCTCGGGCCGTTCATCGTTGACATGATTAAAGCCTGGGATACCAGCGGCAAGTTAGCTGACAGCGTCAAGAAGTTGGAAACCGCCGTTTCCGCATACGCCTCGAGCGCCCGCGCGGCGAACGCCCCGACCGGCGATCTCGTCAAGAAATACGGTCAGTTGGCCGGCGAAGCCAGATCGCTTCTGGTGGTGCAGCGCGATCTGGCCAAGCTCGAGGCGCTCGACCAGATCGCCGTCGGCTTGACCGCCGCCCGCGATGCGCTGGGCGAGATCGGCAGCCTAACCCGCAGCGAATTCGAAAAGGCGGCTGGTGAAGTCGGCATGGTCAACGCGGAAATCGAGCAACTGCGTCAGGAACAGCGGCAACTGGCAAGCGATGGATTGGACGTTGGCAACAATGCCAGTCGCAACCTCGAAATCATGGGCCGGATTTCCGAGCTGCAGAACAGCCTGATCTCGATGGGCGATCTGACCGGCCCGGTCTACGAGTTGCGCGAGGCGCTGGGCATTACCATGAAGGATGCCGTTGCCCTGGCCGGCGCCATGGCCGACCTGCGGGACGCCAAGGGCATCGAGGACAAGGCAGTGGCGCTCGAGCGTCTGCGCGAGTCCTATACCGCTGCGCTGGGCGGCGTCGAGAACATGACCGCCGAGCAGCGCACCATGCTGAAGCAACTCACCGACGCCGCGCTGGCCACGATCCGGTTCCGATCTACCATGGATGACGCATCGGGCTCGGTAGGCGGTGCTGCGGCGCAGGCGACCATGCTGGCCGACGAACTGGCACGAGCCGCAGGCAACGCCATGTCGCTGGTGGCGCAAAGCCTCACGTCCCTGCGCCAGAGCGAAATCCGCCTGAAGTTCAAGGATGATCCAATCGGTCAGGCATCGGCGCTGGCGGGCGCGCGGTTCGATGCCAGTGTTGGAGACGTGTCCGGTGCCGATCCGATACTGCAGGAAGGGTTGCGCCGTCAGCGCGAAGCCTATGTGGCCAATGCCGAAGCAGTGGCCAGAAACCAGCAGGCACTGGCAGCATGGAACCAAGCACAACGTTCAGCTGCTGGTGGTGTTCGGGCCACGACTAGAGCAATCAAGGAACAGTCCACAGGTCTGGACGCGGCCAAGGAAACTTTGGATGCCTATATCAAGAAGGCTTCTGACCTTGGCAAGGGTCTCGGCGACAGTCTGGTTGGTGCTTTCAATAGCGCCGAGAGCGCCATCGGGGATTTTGTCCGGAATGGGAAGCTGGAATTCAAATCTCTGGTGACATCCATATTGGCAGATTTTGCACAACTATCAGCACGTAAATACCTGCTTGGGCCGCTCGCACAAGCACTATCCGGGTCTTTTGGAGGTGGAGGTTGGCTGGCTAAGATTTTCCACTCTGGCGGCATGGTTGGATCTGGTGGGCAGACACGGGCTGTGCCGGCAATTGCATTCGCAGGTGCGCCGCGCATGCATTCCGGCGGTTGGGCCGGGTTGAGACCAGACGAGGTGCCGGCGATCCTGCAACGCGGCGAGCGTGTTTTGTCACGCCGCGAAGTAGCGAATGGCGCCGTTGGATCCGCACCCGTCAACATCACCATTCAGACCCGTGATGCCGAGAGCTTCCGGCAATCCCGCGCTCAGGTCGCCGCCGATATTGCCCGTGCTGTCGCCATGGGGCGGAGGGGCATGTAGATGGCTTTTCACGAAATCCGCTTTCCGGATAACATCAGCCGTGGTGCGCGGGGCGGACCAGAGCGGCGCACGCAGATTGTCGAGCTGGCCTCTGGTGACGAGGAGAGGAATGCCAGCTGGGCTAATTCTCGCCGCCGTTATGATGCTGCATACGGCATTCGCCGCGCCGACGATCTGGCCACCGTGGTGGCATTCTTCGAGGCCCGCAACGGGCGGCTATACGGGTTTCGCTGGAAGGATTGGGCGGATTATAAATCATACTTGCCATCAAAGCCTGTCGGTGAGACCGATCAGATTATCGGGACAGGAGATGGAGTCACAAAGTCATTTCAGTTGGTTAAAAAATACACATCTGGTTCCAACAGCTGGACCAGAATAATTACGAAGCCAGTATCAGGAACGGTCAAAGTTGGACTGGCTAGTGCGCCACTAACGACTGGGTGGTCTGTTGATGAGACGACAGGGGTGATTACATTCAGCACAGCACCTTCAAATGGTGCTCTTGTCACTGCTGGATTCGAGTTCGATGTTCCAGTGCGTTTTGACACAGACCAGCTTGACGTAACCATGGACATCGAACGCCTCGGATCCATTACATCCATACCCATGATTGAGGTTCGGAGATGAAAGAACTTCCGAAAGGCCTGCAAGAGCATCTAGATACAGGAACAACAACCATGTCATGGTGCTGGAGGCTGACCAGATCAGACGGTCAAGTGTTCGGCTTCACAGATCACGACATGCCACTGGTGTTTGACGGCACGACATTCGAACCGGAATCAGGTTTAACAGCATCAGAAATCCGCGCCGGAAACGATCTATCCGTTGATGCGCAGGACGCTGAAGGGGTGCTGACATCTACCACCATCACCGAAACCGATATTCTCGACGGGCGATGGGACAATGCCGCCGTGGAAATCTGGCGCGTTAACTGGGTTGACACCAGCCAGCGCGTGCTGATGCGCCGTGGTGCCATCGGACAGGTGCGGCGCGGGCGGGTGCAATTCGTGGCCGAGATGCGCTCGCTCTCCCATGTCCTGAATCAGAGCGTCGGGCGGACGTATCAGGCAAACTGCGATGCCACCATCGGCGATACCAGCTGCGGTGTGAACCTTGACGATCCAGCCAACAAGGGCAACGGTTCGGTGGTGACGGTTTCGGGCGCGCGCGCGTTCTCAGCGTCCGGACTCACTGGTTTCGCCGATGGCTGGTTTGCGCTGGGCACACTCACTTGGACCAGCGGTGCCAATGCTGGTCGCAAAGCTGAAATCATGGCTCACGCGCTCGCGAGCGCCACCGTCACTATCACTTTGATGGAGATCCCGGTGCGTCCGCTCGGAACAGGCGATGCCTTCGACATATTCGCCGGCTGCGACAAGTCCTTCGAGACCTGCAAGACGAAGTTCGACAACGCAATCAATTTCAGGGGCTTTCCGCACATTCCGGGGCAGGACGTAGTTATACGTTACGCGACGAGCAGTGATCCGAACACTGGGGATGTGCTGTGAGTGCCTCGAGAATCATGCCTGCACGCGTTGTAAAGTCGGCGCGAAGTTGGGTCGGAACGCCTTACCATGATCAGGCGTCAGTCAAGGGAGTTGGCTGCGACTGTCTCGGGCTTCTGCGCGGGGTTTGGCGCGAAGTGATCGGCCCAGAGCCCATGCAGGTGCCGCCATATTCGCGCGACTGGGGCGAGGCTGGGCCGGTCGAGGTTCTGGCCGAGGCCGCTCGGGAGGCGATGATCGAAATTGCACCAGCAGATGCCAGCACAGGCGACGTGGTGCTGTTTCGAATGCACACGCGCGCGATTGCCAAACATGTCGGGATTCTCACGAATGGACGACAAAATATTCACCGTTTCATTCACGCCTACGAGCGCACTGGCGTGGTCGAGGAACCGCTGACCGAGGCCTGGGCGCGCCGCATTGCCTTCGCCTTCCGGTTCCCTGTGCCAAAACGAAAAAAGGTCTGATCTATGGCGTCTATAGTACTTGCAGCAGCCGGTCAGGCAATCGGGGCCTCTATTGGTGGAGCAGTTCTCGGCGTATCCGCCGCCACCATCGGCGGGGCCATCGGTTCTATGGCTGGTTCGCTGGTGGACAGCTGGATCGTCTCATCGCTCGCGCCGGGGCAGCGCATCGATGGGGCGCGGCTTGAGAACCTCGCTGTGACCACATCAACCGATGGTGCGGTGATCCCGCGTGTCTGGGGTCGGATGCGACTCGGTGGCAACATCATCTGGGCCACGGATTTTACCGAAACCGTGAACACAACCACGCAGGGCGGCGGCAAGGGCGGCGGGCCGAAGGTGACGACCACGGCCTATCTTTATTCCGCGTCTTTCGCGGTGGCCCTGTGCGAAGGGCCGATTTCCGGCATCGGGCGCATCTGGGCCGATGGCAAACCGCTCGATCTCTCCGGCGTCACATGGCGGATTTACACCGGCGACAAGACCCAACAACCGGACCCGTTCATTGAGGCCAAAATGGGAACCGGCAATGCCCCTGCCTATCGTGGCACGGCCTATGTGATGTTCGAGGAACTGCCGCTGGAACAATTCGGCAATCGCATCCCGCAACTGTCCTTCGAGGTGTTCCGCCCGCTTGTGGAGACCGCAACCGCTGAAGGGTTGGTGAAATCGGTTACTATGATACCCGGCTCCGGCGAGTTCGTTTATGCAACAGAGCCGATCTCGCGCGGCACCAGTGGCAACACGACCTCTGAAAATGTGAACAACGCCACAGTAAAGCCTGACATCCTGGCGGCGCTCGACAACCTGAAATCAGCAGCGCCAGCCGTGCAGAACGTCTCGCTTGTGGTCAGCTGGTTCGGCCTCGATCTTCGCGCGGGCAACTGCCAGCTGAAGCCTGGCGTCGAGACAGCAACAAAAATAACAACGCCGAAAACATGGGACGTGAACGGTGTGAACAGGTCTGGCGCGCATCTGATCAGCACAGATGTAAATGGAAAGGTGAACTATGGCGGCACGCCAGCAGACTTCTCTGTGGTGCAGGCGATCAAGGAGATGAAGGCGCGTGGCTATCGTGTCACTTTCTATCCCTTCCTGATGATGGACATTCCATCCGGAAACACCCTGCCGAACCCATATTCCGACAACGCTGTTGGCATCGCGCAGAGCGCGCACCCATGGCGCGGGCGCATCACCTGTACGCCGGCCGCCGGCTACACCGGCACCGTGGACAAGACTGCAGCCGCGACCGGACAGGTCAATGCATTCTTCGGGAATGCGCAGATCTCGGATTTTACCGTCTCGGGCGAAAACGTTACCTGGGCCGGGGGCGCCGACTGGGGCTATCGGCGGATGATCCTGCACTACGCCCACATCTGCAAGGCAGCGGGCGGCGTCGATGCCTTCCTGATCGGTTCGGAACTGCGGGGGCTGACCACGATCCGGGACAGCGCCACTGGGTTTCCGGCGGTGGCGGCACTGAGGCAGCTGGCAGCCGACGTGCGCACGATCCTCGGGGTCGGCACGAAGATCAGCTATGCCGCCGACTGGAGCGAGTATTTCGGTCACCAGCCGCAGGACGGATCTGGAGATGCATTGTTCCATCTCGACCCGCTCTGGGCTGATCCGGCCATAGACTTCATCGGCATCGACAATTACCTGCCGCTTTCCGACTGGCGCGACGGCACAGACCACATGGACGCGCAGGCCGGATGGTCATCTATCCGTGATCTTGACTATCTCAAGGCCAATATAGAGGGCGGCGAGTGGTTCGACTGGTTCTATGCCTCTGATTCAGACAGAGACGCCCAAATCCGCACTCCAATTACCGACGCTTCATACAACAAGCCATGGGTATTTAGGCCCAAGGATATCCACGCGTGGTGGGGAAACAGACATTACGACAGGATTGGCGGGGTGGAAAACACAACACCAACAGACTGGATGCCGCTATCAAAACCTATTCGTTTCACGGAGATAGGCTGTCCAGCGGTCGATCGCGGAACAAATCAGCCAAATGTGTTCTATGATCAGAAGTCGGCCGAAAGCGCTTTGCCGCACTTTTCGCGTGGCTGGCAGGATGAAGCCATCCAGCGGTGCTATATCGAGGCGATGCTTGGATACTGGATTGATCCAACAAACAATCCAATGTCCACTATGTATTTTGGCCCAATGATTGATGTTAAAAACGCAACCGTGTGGACGTTTGATGCGCGGCCATATCCTGACTTCCCATCCAGAGAAGATGTATGGTCAGATACATCAAACTGGAGGCTTGGACACTGGATTAGCGGGCGACTTGGGCAGGTACCGCTGGGCGCGCTGGTGCGCGATCTCTGCCGCGCGGCCGGGCTGTCCGATACCTTGGTGGACGTCTCCGAAATATCCGAAATCGTGACAGGTTTCACCGTGACTGCAGTGGAAAGCCCTCGCACGTCAATTTCGGTTCTGGCGCAGCACTTCGGCTTCGATGCCGTTGAGAGTGGTGGCAAGATCGTGTTCCGAACGCGCGGTCGTGTGCCTGCTGCCACCATCCGCCCCGACGATATGGTCGGCTCGAATGGTGAGAGCATGGAACTTGTGCGCGGTCAGGAGACAGAGCTGCCCAAGGCGTTGAAATGGAAGCTGGTTCGTGCAGACGAAGAATACGATGCGGTCACGGTCGAGGCCCGCCGCGTCGATGTTGTGGCAAACGGCGTAGCATCCACCGAATTCCCGCTGGCGGTATCGCTTGAGGAAGCGGATCGCAGCTGCCGCCGGGCATTGCTGGAAGCCTGGGCCGGTCGGGAGACGCTCACAGCCAAGCTGCCGCCCTCCCACATCGCGCTCGATCCTGGCGACGTTATCGCGCTCGACCATGACGGGCGAAAGGTGGACTACCGTATCGCGCGCATCGGCGATGCAGGTCAACGGACGATCGAGGCAACACGATCCGATCCGGATATCTATGATATGCCACCCGGCAAGGTTCGAGCTACACATTTGTACGCACCGGCGGTGTTCGGTCCTGCCGACGTGGTGATGATGGACCTGCCGCAGTTGGCCGACACAGTGCCGACGCATCGCCCATATGCAGCTGTATTTGCAAATCCATGGTATGGAACGGCAGCTGTCTGGCGCAGCGCCAGCAATTCCGGGTTCCAACTGCTCGACGCGCTGGGCCAGGCGGCGCGCATGGGGCGGCTTGCCGCCGATTTCACCGCCGGGCCGACCGATATTTTGGACAATGGCAGCCAGCTTCTGATCGACATCAGTTCCGGCACACTCACCAGCGTCACCGACGACGAGCTGCTCGCTGGGGCCAATGCGCTGGCCGTGGAAAGCGCGCCCGGCGTCTGGGAGATCGTGCAGGCGGGCACGGCATCGCTGGTGGCGACAGGGCGCTACCGCCTCACCCACCTGCTGCGCGGGCAACGCGGCACCGAGGATGCCATCGGCAACCCTACGCCTACCGGCGCGCGTGTGGTCGTGCTGGATGCTGCCACCGTGCCGATCTCCATCACGGAGTCCGATCTTGGAATGCCATGGAACTGGCGCGTCGGTCCTGGCAATGCCGCGCCCTCCGACGTCATCATGCAGGCGCTCACCTTCACGCCGAACGGACGCGGCCTGAAACCATTTGCCCCAGCCCAGGCCAGAATGCGGAGGATTGCGGGCGGCGATCTCGATCTGCGCTGGATACGGCGCGACCGATCGCTTTCCGCCGACAGCTGGGTGCTGACAGACGTTCCCATGTCCGAGGCATCCGAAAGCTACGAGCTCGAAATCCTGTCCGGGGCAACGGTCAAGCGAATCTTGACGGTTGCGACCCCGACCGCGCTTTACACCGCCGCCATGCAGACCGCCGATTTCGGCGGGCCGGTCGCCAGCCTGTCCGTCCGCATCTATCAGATTGGCGCACTGGGCCGTGGCGTGCCGCTTGCAACCACCATCACCATCACGGAGGCACTATGACAAGCCCGAACCTCGCCCTGCCGCTCCTAGCTGCCGCACAAGCGCAGAAGCATGTTACAGTCAACGAGTCACTTTCACGCCTCGATGGACTCGTCCAACTGTCGGTCAAGGACCGGCATCTGACTGCGCCCCCAGCCAGCCCGGTCAATGGCGACCGCTACATCGTCGCTACCGGTGCCACAGGTGCATGGGCCGGATTGGATGACGACGTGGTGCTGTTTACCGGCGGGGCCTGGGTGCGCCTTCCGCCGAAGAACGGCTGGCTGGTGTGGGTGGAGGACGAAAGCCTGCTCCTGGTCCGCTCAGGCGCAACGTGGTCCGCCGACGTGCTGATCAAGTCCCAGAACGTCGAGCTGGCGCGCGGCGCGTTGGGCGGCGCAATCTCGCTGCAGGTGATCGAGGAAACGCTGTCCGGCCTGTCAGGAGCCACGGTTAACTCAACTGTCGTTATACCAAACCGCTCGATCTGCCTTGGTGTTTCATCAAGGGTTGTAACAACAATAACAGGACCAGCAAACTTCCATTGCGGTGTTTCCGGTGCTCTTGGGAAGTTTGGTTCATATATGGATCTTAATGCTGGCAGCAGCAACATAGGTGTGATCGGTCCACAGGCATTTTATGCGGATACACCAGTTGTTCTTGCAGGTAACCAGGGGAACTTCATCAGCGGTGCAGTGTCGATCTCCATCTATGCTCTAACGTTCGCGCCACCGGCATGATTACAAAACAATACCGACGACAAGGAAACCGAAATGACGCAGCGACAAAGGAGCATCCTATGGGAACGCCAGCAACATCAAAAGTGGTGGTTCTTCCATTTGTGGAGGATGACATGAAGGGGCGGAAATCCGACGAATTCGTGCGTATGCCGGAGGCCGAGTTCGAGGAAATACTGTCCCGTGCCGCAGAGCAGGGCGCGCGGCGCGCACTGGCAGACGTCGGCCTCGACGGCAATGACGCGGCTGTGGACATCCGCGATCTGCGCACCCTGCTTGCGGCAATCAGGGATGCAAGGCGCACTGCTTTCCAGACTTTCATTAGACTCATCGTAACAGCACTGTTGCTGGCGCTGATGGCAGGCGTGGCGGTGCGGATGAAGTTTTTCGGCTGAGCGCCCGCAAACCACGGAAAGGCCAGCCACACGGCGGGCTTTTTTGTTTCAAGGAGACAGATCATGACGACCACATATTTCGCCAACTGGCGCGACGTGCCGGATGGATTCTGGCGCTGGAAGAACTTCACTCCCCAGGAGATCGCCTGCCGTGGTGACGGCACGCTGCTGGTCAATGCGCCCGCACTCGATCGGCTGCAGAAGCTGCGCGAGACGCTGGGCAAGCCGATGATCGTGCATTCGGCATATCGCAGCCCGAGCTACAACAAGAAGGTCGGTGGTGTGCCGAAGTCGATGCACCTGCAGGGCGCGGCCTTCGACGTGTCGATGGCCAATCACGACCCAGTGGATTTCGAGACCGCCGCCCGCAACGCTGGCTTCACCGGCTTCGGCACATATCCGCGCCAGAACTTCATGCACATCGACACCGGGCGGCCGCGCCGCTGGGGCGATCCATTCCCACACCGCGAGGGCCGCTTCGCCGAGGAACCGCCGCGACTGCGCGAAACGCTCGCCGATAGTCGCACAATGAAGGGCGGCGGTGTGGCCGGGGCCAGCACCGTGGGCGCCGCAGGCGTCGAGATGGCGCAGCAGTCGCTGCAGGACGCCCAATCCAGCCTGCAGCCGCTGATCCCATATCTCGACACCCTGCGCTGGGCTTTCATCGCCGCTGCGCTCGCCGGTGTCGCGCTGACGATCTACGCCCGCTGGGACGACTGGCGGCGGGGGCGGCGGTGATCGCGCAGTTCCTGGGCGTCATAGCCGGCAGCCGAACGCTGCGCACGCTCGCCCTGTGGGCGGCACTCGCGCTCACCATCGCCCTGTTCATCCTCTCGTTCCGCCGAACCGCCGAGCGCGCCGGTCGTCTGGCCGAGCGCCTCGATCACCTGGAGAAAGCCAATGACATTCAGCGCCGCATGGCCGAGGCCGCGTCTCGTCGGCCCCGTTCTCGCGACGAGCTTGCTCGCCGCCTGCGCGACGGTGACTTCTGAGCGGGTGACAGGCGTCTGCCCGCCGCTGCCCGCTTACGGCGCAGACCTGCGCGCCCAGGCCGCCGACGAACTCGCCATGCTTCCGCCTGACTCGGCAATCGAGGAACTCCTGCGGGATTACGCCGTCCTGCGCGAACAGCTGCGCGCCTGTGGGTGAGAAGTGTTTCCGCTTGGGATCCCAAGTTCAACGTGACATTTCTGTCAGTCGCATTTTAACCTTGTTCTGGTTTCGTTTTCATGAGATGGTCGAAAAAAATGTCCCAGCGGAGGCGACAACATGTCCACATTTTCGGAACTCCGGCAGCGTGCTGGTTTGAGCGTTCAAGAGGCAGCCGATACGGTCGGGTGTGCCATCAGCACGGCCTACCGGTGGGAGCACGGGGAGGTCAAAGCACCGACCGAAGCTGTTTCGACACTTGAAAAAATCGCTGGGCACGCGCGCCGGAAAGTTTCGGGGTTCAGATTCATAGATCTGTTCGCGGGTATTGGCGGAATTCGCCTCGGTTTCGAGGCCATCGGCGGGCGCTGCGTGTTCACATCAGAGTGGAACAAGTATGCGCAGGCGACCTACCTGGCGAACTTCCATGACGGCCCTGACCACGTTTTCGCGGGCGACATTACCGAGGTTGATGCCTCAGATATTCCGCCGCACGACGTTCTGGTGGCGGGTTTTCCCTGCCAGCCGTTCTCGATTGCCGGTGTGAGCAAGAAAAACGCGCTTGGCCGCGCGCATGGTTTTTCCTGCGACACTCAAGGAACGCTGTTCTTCGACGTGGCGCGCATCATCGCGCACCACCGGCCGTCCGTGTTTCTGCTTGAGAACGTTAAGAACCTTACCAGTCACGACAAGGGGCGGACTTTCCAAGTGATCAAGCGAACGCTCGAGGAAGAACTTGGCTATGATGTTTCCTGCCGAGTGATCGACGCCAAGAGCCTGATTCCGCAACATCGTGAACGCATTTTCATCGTGGGTGTGCGCGGCGACTTGGAGAGTCCAATCGATCTTTCAACGCTGGACCTTCCGGATCCTGCGACCGGGCCGAAACTGCGCACCATCCTGCATCCAGAGGATGGAACTGAACCGGCCGACCCTGCGTTCCTTGATGACAACGGCAAGGTTCTTGAGAAATACACTCTCTCGGACAAGCTGTGGAAATATCTGCAGGACTATGCCGAGAAGCACCGACGCAAGGGCAACGGTTTCGGTTTTGGACTGGTAGAACCGGATGATGTAGCGCGCACGCTATCCGCTCGTTACTACAAGGATGGTTCGGAGATCCTCGTTTCCCGCGGAAAAGGCCGCAATCCACGTCGTCTGACACCCCGTGAGTGTGCACGACTGATGGGATTCGAAAAGCCCGGCCGCGCTGATTTCGTCATTCCAGTGTCGGACACCCAGGCCTACAAGCAGTTCGGCAATGCCGTCGTGGTCCCGGTAGTCGAGGCTGTCGCCCGCCACATGGCGCCGACTATCAGGACGGTGACGGCTGACACCGAGGACGAAATTGCCATCGCGGCCGAGTAGGCGGTTGCATGGGCATGCGCAGGGAGCACCTGTCACATCTTTTCACCGGCGTCGTTGCCAAGCGGCTAGCGGCGGTCGAGGCGGAGCCAGTGACATCTAACCAGCATGAGTTCAACGGAACAAAGGCGTTGAAGCAGTTGCTGGGTGCGGAGCGGATTGAGCGGATGCCTGCCAGGTTCATCTGGCTGGGCGGTGAAAACGAGGGAATGTCGGCCGACGGCTTCCTGACTTGGTATGATGCGCGCGAGCGGCATCCAAAACGCTCGGAGTGGCGCCTGTATTTTCCCTCCAACGACGTCATGGATCTGGCATCTGAAGGCGACATTCTGCTCATTGCCAGACGCCCTGGAGGTTCGCTTCTTGTTGTCGTCGCACCTGCCGAGTCCTCGATCGAGCGTGGCCTCCTATGGCTCTTCGGAGTTGGCGATGATGTCGGGCAGAGGTTTCTGTTCGAGGATATTGAGGGGGGTGACCGGGAACTGGATTTTGCCGCCCGTTTCATCCTCGACGAACTCGGCATCGAGACTGAAGAACCAGAGGAAAACCGTATCGACGAGCTGGTGGCCGGTATCGTCGGCAACGGGCATTTTGAGTTCCCTACGACGAGGTTCGTATCGGAAATGGCCCGCAGCAATGCCGAAGCACCGGACCCTCGGGATGATCCGGACGCCGCTCTGCTTGCTTGGCTAGAATTCGAAGAGGCGCTGTTTCGCCGCCTCGAGCGTGCCTATCTCGGCACGCGGATACGCGCCGGTTTCCTAGAGGATGGCGAGCCGGACGTGGACGGCTTCGTGTCCACCGCGCTTTCGGTGCTGAACCGGCGGAAATCGCGCATGGGGCTGTCGCTCGAGAACCACGTCGAAGCGGCGGTAAGCGCTTGGGGGCTGCGCTACGAGCGCGGAGCACAGACGGAAGGCAAGTCGAAGCCGGACTTTCTGTTTCCTGGATCTGTAGAATACCACGATCAGGCGTTCGATCCTAGCCTTCTTGCCATGTTGGGCGTCAAGTCGACACTGAAGGACAGATGGCGCCAAGTTCTAGCCGAAGCTGAACGGATTGACGAAAAGCACCTGCTGACGCTCCAACCGGGGATTTCAGACAACCAGAT
>Ga0256840_1000969_pt1 | contig 28185 bp, 26 predicted proteins | sample 355202metaG_FD_185969 | JGI IMG/M metagenome (GOLD analysis project Ga0256840, IMG submission 185969) | Hydrothermal vent microbial communities from Mid Atlantic Ridge, Atlantic Ocean - 355-202 | ecosystem: Environmental > Aquatic > Marine > Hydrothermal vents | place: Atlantic Ocean: Mid... | reverse complement strand
AACTAGATACTGAGATTCCAGCTATTATTCACTCACTCGGTGGTATAGATACGGACAATCAAAACCCACTTTTACGAAAGTAAAACTTTCACAGTAGATACTAATTGTAGTATCTACTTACTCCATCCATATTTGAACCCATATTTAATAGTAACATATCTGCTATAACTAAAGCGGCCATAGACTCACACACTACAGTCCCTCGTACTGCGACACATGGATCATGACGTCCTTTTAAAGAAAAGTCTACCTCTTCATTTGTTGTAGTCACAGTATGTTGCTCTTTAAAGATAGAAGGAGTAGGTTTGAAGTAAACATTTAAGACTATGTCATCACCATTACTAATCCCACCGAGTATACCACCTGAATGATTCGTCTCAAAACCATCTGAGCGTATCGCATCATTATTAGTAGAGCCGTATGCACGGGAGCTTAAAACACCATCTCCAATCTCTACTGCTTTTACTGCATTTAAGCCCATCATAGCATCAGCGAGCACTCCATCAAGCTTATAGTATAGAGGTTGTCCTAGTCCAACAGGCACACCTTGTATAAGCACACGAGAAACACCACCAACAGAATCATGCTCATTCTTTGCTTTTAGTATAGCCTCTTTTTGTGCATCTTCTACATTTGCATCAAGTGCATAGATAAGACTGCTCTTAGCCCCGTCATAGTTGTAAGCTTTTGCGGTAATACCTGCTACTTCTGAGATACCACTCTTCACACTTATTCCAAGTTCTTCGAGCATAAGCTTAGCAATAGCCCCCGCTGCAACACGTGCGGCTGTTTCACGAGCAGAACTCCGTCCACCACCACGGTAATCTCTTATGCCGTACTTATGAAAGTAAGTAAAGTCAGCATGTCCAGGACGAAATACATCTTTGATATTTGTATAGTCTTTAGACTTTTGATTCGTATTAAATATAATCATCGCAATTGGTGTTCCAGTACTTTTACCTTCAAAAACACCTGAGAGTATCTCTACTTCATCAGCCTCTTTTCTAGCAGTCTCAAACTCACTTTTACCAGGTTTTCTACGGTTTAATTCACTCTGAATATACTCTTCATCGATAGCCAGTCCAGCAGGTACACCATCGAGTAAACAGCCTATAGCTTTTCCATGAGACTCCCCAAATGTACTAAAACGTAGCTTCATTCCAAAACTATTCACTTATTTTTCCTCTTTTAAGAGTTGTACAGCTATTTCAGCTGCCTCTTGTTGTGCTATTTTTTTACTTTTTCCTACTGCTCTTGCATACTCTTTACCCTCAATAAACACACCCATTTCAAACTCTTTTAAATGGTCGGGTCCACGACTAGCAAGTACTTTATACTCAGGTGTTATACCAAAACGAGCCTGTGTTAACTCCTGAAGTGTTGTTTTAAAATCACGAAAAAGTGAGTCAAGTGAGATTTCTTCATGGTTACTTTCTATCAAGTCTATTGCTATTTTACTCACTACACCTAAGCCAGCTTCAAGATAAATCGCACCCATCACAGCTTCAAAAGCATTTGAAAGGAGTGAAGATTTTTCTCGTCCACCATTGTTGTCTTCTGCATTTGAGAGTAAGATATAATCTCCCAGGTGCAAAGACCGTGCAAGTTTATCAAAACCAGTTTCATTTACTAGAGATGCACGAATCTTTGAGAGTTTTCCTTCATCAGAATTTCTAAACTTCGTAAAAAGGTACTCTCCTACTATAAGGTCAAGAACAGCATCCCCCAAAAACTCTAATCGTTCATTATCATAAGGCTTTTTGTAACTCTTATGCGTTAGAGCTTCTATAATAAGTGCCTTTTCTTCAAAGACATAGTTAAGTTGTGTTTCTAATGTTTTTATGTTTTTATGCATATTTTTCTCTTTTTAAATACTCAAATTTATTGGAATGAATTATTTCCATTGCCTACATCTTTATAAAAATCTTTACACAGCCCAAACTCAACATTTACACTGTCTATAGCATGGCATGAAGGGCAACGATGAAAAACGAAGGGATGAAGAGTCTTGCAATCATCACACATATACTCAAACATCAAAGTTGCCTTGGCTTTTCCTCCAAGCTTAATAAGTACATCAAACTCAAAAGTATTACTCGACTTTGCAAGACTAACATCTCCACGTGCACTATAAAGTTCCCGTAAGTAGCCATTTTGTGAAATTATATCTAAATTCAAATCCTTTGGCTCTATCTTCCATAAAATATCACTCAGTAATTCACATTTTGAGTTATCAAAGTTTTCCCAAGCTAAAGATGGATTATGGTGGAATAGATATTCAAATACTAAATATGCAAGCTGATGTGAACCTTTATATATACCTAAAACCTTTTGACTTTTTTCATCCTGAGATATTTTTGTTTCGTTGAGTATTGCCATCACTCTTAAATAAGAACTCTCAAGTACTATATCTCCACCGAGCTCATCAAGTGGCTCTAAAACATCTAGTGCAGACTTATAGTCTCTCATCTGTTCATACACTAAAAAAAGTGATTTAAGAGCTTCAGGAGTTCTTGGGTTTGTCTTAAGAATACTCAAAAACACTTGTTTTGAGCGTTCTAAAAACCCTGCTTTAAGATAAGTTTTACCAAGCAAGAACATTGTTTCTAGTCTGTTTTTACTATTATTAATACCAAGAATCTCATTATAAATCTCAATACATTTTTCATAATTACCACTTTTATAATATGAATTTGCAAGTATGAGCCATGACTTTTCAGATAAATCTCCGCTACTTATGAGAACTTTTAACTCATCTTTTGAAGGAATAGAAGAAAACTGCTTTAAAAATTTATCTAAGTACTTAGAGTCCTCATTGCGCTTATATTTATTCCACCAATAAGAGAAGAAAGTAATGACAAAAATAATACTAAAAAAAACAATAATAGAAAAAAGAGGGTCACGAAACTCTATAAAAAATGAATTCATTAGTCGTAAACTACTACTGCATAGTCATCTTTAAGCCTATAAAATGTCGAGTCAACACTCAGTTCTAAGTCTTTAAGTTTTCCTAACTGCACAAGAGAATTTTTCGTCACAGTGATACCATTTTCACGAAAAAACTTTTTAATATTTACAAACTTCACATCTTCAACAAATTTATACTCAAACTCTCTATGCAATTTCATTTTATCACTAGAGAACAGATGTTCATTTACATGAAGTTGGTCCGATGCATATTTTATAGGAAGATGCCCTGAGAGGTCTGTTAGTATCTCTTGTATATGCATATGTTTTTGAGGAAGTGTCTCTTTTTTTAAAAAAATATACTTGTTATTGAGTTTTAGGTTGGGTGTATTTGTCCAGTATTTATATGCCGGATTGGAGAGCCCAAGCTTTGAAGATATTTCTCTCCAGAGCCAAAAGGAGTTAAGTGTGCTAGGCAGATTAGACATGGCGTTTCACTCCTTTTAAAACTATATTTATAAATTATATAGTTTTATTGGAAAAAATGCCCTTAAAGAGATTTTATAACAAGCTAATAAGCAAGGCACTAAACATCAACTGCAGAGCAAATAGTATAGATGAAACTTTAAACGCAGTACCCGCAGTCTTTATAATCGTTCCAAAGTGTATCATTAAACCAATTGCACTCATTGCGATAAGTGTAATGTAATGGCTAAATGTAGAGATAGCTGTTTCAAGCTCTTTTGAGAGTAATCCAAGAGAGGCTACAACAGAGAAAGCTACAAACCAGATGATAAAAGAAGGTATTCCCACTTTTACTTTTTCATTCACCTCTTCATGACTTTTTTGTGCTTCTTTTTTTGCTATATATATCAAAATAAGCACGAGCGGCACAAGAAGTAAAACTCTTCCCATTTTTACAACAGTTGCATAGTGCCCTGCTTCAGGAGAGATACTAAAACCGGCAGCAACAGCTTGTCCAACGGCTTGAAGTGTGTTTCCTGTAAAAATTCCCGCTTGAACATCATTAAAACCTAAAAAGTGTGCTAAAGCAGGTGCTAAAAAGATACCTATAGTACCCATAAGGTTCACAAGAGCTATACTCACACCGATATCATTACTCTGTACTTTTGCCACTCCTGATGTCGCAGCGATAGCAGAACTACCACAGACTCCATTTCCTATTCCTATCATAAGAGAGAGTTTTGGATTCAGTTTAAAAAGTTTACCAAGTAAAACACCCATAAAAATTGTAAATACCATTCCCATAACAATAATTAAGATAGTTTGTACACCTAATTTTGCTAACATTGTAAAGTTAAGATTTATCCCCATAAGAGCAATAGCAAACATAAGTAAGTCTTTCTCCGCCCACTTCACACCAACTTTATAATGCGAACCATCTCCATGAAAAGTTTTATAAAAGACATTTCCAACAAGCATTCCAACAATAATGGCTACAGTTGCTGTACTAAAAGAGATAAACTGAGTGATGGTATAAGCTATCAAGGCTACCACCATACTAGCGAGTAGGCCTAGTGCATATTTCTTATATTTAGATATTTTGAGCATCTAAATCCTTTGTATTTGAATATTTTAAACTATAAATGTGATTATACCCTAAAGCTATTTTATTTCTATTTCTATATGCAGAGCAATCGGTTCATTTTTCCCTACATTGACAATAGTTACAGCTTCTTTTAGCAAGCGAGTTTTATCAATATTTTTATCTTCACTTAGATAAGTATATATATTTTGAGTACGTTTTTTTGCTAATGAAGTAAGCTCATCTTGTGTTACAATTTGTATATCTCTACACAAGTCTAGTAGTTTTGTATGATACATCCTCTCCATCACTTCACCTTCATACTTTTGAGTTAGTTCTTCTCTGAGCACCTTTAAGCTGTCCTCATTTTTTACTTCTTTATAGATACCTTCAAGTAGGTCCGTTGTCATTGCATTTTTATGCTCTTTACGGTTTTTTAGACCACTCTTTTTCATCACAAGGTCTATAAGTTTACTCATTTGAAGGGCTTGTTTATCCTGTACTGCTGCATAAGGTGATGCAAACTTCAAACTTATTTTTGGTTTTTTCAGTAGCATCTTGGCGAGTTGATCAAGTTTTTCTCTTTGGGGTGGAGTGACTAAGGAAGTTCCAGCTTCAAAGTACACATACTCAAGTGCCTCAGCATCTATCCCCATTGCAGCACCTAAAAACTTAAAAGGAGATGTCACAGCCTTAGCGATAAGTCCGCCTATAGTTTTTAAAACTAAAGTTCCATACTTAAAGTCTGGTTCATCTACATTACCTTCAACTGGCATCTCAATATCTATAACTCCATCACTATCTTCTAAAAGACCAAGCACAAACCCCAGTGGTAACACTGTAACATTCTCATCTTCTACCTCTTTACCAAGTACAACACTTTTCATCATAATGTTATTAGAACCTTTAAGCTCTGAGTTTAAGATGTCATAGCCTAAATCAAGATAAAGTTTTCCAGAATCTATCTCGTGTCCAGCAAAAGAAGCACTATACCCACTCAAGCTATTCAAATCTAAATTCTGAAAGTTTAAGTTTAAATCCGTATAAGCTTTTGGGTTTGCACTCTCAATACTACCTTCTATTTTTGCAGAACCATACTCATCAACGTCACCTGCTATATTTATATAGGTAGTTTCACTAGCAGTGTTAGATATCGCATACACCACTCCATCTAAGTTGTGTATGTAAGTTGAAAATTTTATTGGGATAGAATAGTCACTAAATTTTGCACTTCCGGAAGAGACATTGAGCTTCAATATTTTTACTGGAAACACCTCTTTTTTATCCGTTTTATTCATAACTTTTTTACTTGCTTTTTTTAGCTTAGAGAGTTTTGCGAAATTCATAGTTTTGTTTGCATCTATTACAGCATCTACATAAAAACTTTTGATATCTACCTCATCTATATACAGACGATTTGGAAAAAGTTCTAAGGTTATAGAGTTCGTTTGTAATTTATTTAAAAAAAGTAATGGTTCTTTAATTCTTTTATCATTAAGCGTTAATGAATCGAGATTTAAAGAGCTACTTAAGTGCAGATCTGCTGACTTTTTAGATGGATAATAAGTACTTTTTCCTTTAAACGACAACTTTCCATCACTTAAATTAAGATATGAAGTTTCTTGAAAATAGGGGTTCAAAAATTTCAGATTTAGATTTTTTAGCTCAAATTTTCCTGATTGCTTCAAAGGCGTATGTCTTAGTTTTCCCGCTAGATGTAAACTACCCTCTTTGTTTAAACGAAGGTCACCATCATAAGTAATCCAAGTTTTGTTTTTAGAATCTATGTTATGAAAAGCAAAGTTGAGTTTATTTATCTTTTGAGTATGTACTTTTACTAAACTACTATCTTTAAAAGTAAGCCCCGAATTGGAGATAAGAAATTCTTTCAAAACAAAATGATATGGTTCTTCTTGAGACTTTTCTTGCTTTTTAGAAGATTTTGAAGATTTTTGAGTCACCATTAACTTTTCTATATTTATACTCTTATCTTTATATCTTTGCAGGTAAACATTTAAACCATCAAGTACAACATCATTTACTTCTATCTTCTGAGTCTCTGTTTCAAGATGTATGCCATTTGTGGCAAAGTTGTTAAAACTAAGGAGCTTTTCTTCTTTTGCTTGTGTAACTACAAGAAAATCTTCCACCATAAGGTTCGTGTTTTCTACTATCAATGCATTATTATCACCAAGGGATACATTTTGTGCATAAAGCTTAAGTTCGCCTACACTACTTTGTGTAGCTAGACCCATGCCCTCATCTCTGAAGTTAAGTTTTATTTTTTCTAATGCTACATCTTCTACAAGAACACTCCAAGACTCATCACTACTTGTCTGTGTTTCCTTTTTTACTTTCTCGCTCTTGTCTGTATTTATTTTTATATACGATAGCCAATCAATCTTATTGTTCTTAGCGCGTTTAGCTTGAACTTTTAAACCTTGCAAAGCTATACTTTCTACAACTACACTTTTCTCAAAAGGTTTTATTTCTACATTGTTTACCGACAAAAGATCTAAATTTAGAATATCTTTATAGCCATTTTTAGGAAGGATTCTCAGATTCTGTAGAGAAAGGTTTAAGTTCTTGATTGTCGTTGCATTTAAGTCTGCACTATTAAATAGATACTCACCCTCAAAAGAGATTTTTCCATCTGCTACTTCAAGGTTTAGTATCTCTTTTAAATATCTCCACTGAGTATAGAGTTTACTCGCTTGGAATTCTAAACTACCTGTTATAATAAAAGGTTCAAGGGAAGCTATCTTAGAACTTAGGTCTATGAAACCGCCATCACCCAAGGTACTATAGAACCTCAACTCTGCTTGAGTACTGTTCATATCAGCAGTGTCAATATCTTCAAGAGAGAAGCCTATGTCATTAAAAGTAAACACAAAAAGCTCTTGGCGTGTATAGTCTTTATACTCAACTGACCCCTTTTGAATCTCTACTTTATCTATAATAATTCGTGGCATAGAACTTTGATGAGTACTCTCATTACTAGCTTTATTAGATACGAAACTATTTAAGAGGTTGAAGGTTTTGTTTTTGTTATAACGAACAAAAACTTTGGGTTGAACTAACTTGATGCTCTTTATATGCACCGCCCCATAGAACAAAGAACTAGGTTCAACATTAATGCCTAAAGAATCAAAAGTGATGAGTTTCTCATCTTTATCATCAAGAAGAGTAACATCCTCCAAAGCTAAACTAAAAATGAAAGGATTAAAAGAGATATTGCCGATTTTGACAATAGATTTTGTATTTTCTTCGATAGCACTAATTAGTTGTGGTTTTAAAAGATAAGGAAGAAGGAAAAACCCTGCAAGGGTATAAATAAAGAGAAGGCCGATAAGAATATTTTTTTTACTGTAAAGCACACTAAACTCCATATATATAATATATAGAGTTTAGCTCCTTTATGATTAAAGTTTAATTATTTACTTGCCTTTAAAACACTCTCTTTTGGATATATAAAACTTGACTTTCTTAGTACTGATATTTTTTCACTCTTTTTACCATCTTTATCAATAGCATAAGCATGGATAGTGATAGGTATAACGCTGTCTTTTCTAGAGCTATTAACTAAAACATCTGTCGTGCTCAAAGTAACAATTTTTTTCTTTCTTACACCAGGTTTTGCTTCAAAAGCTTTTGTCGGTTTAAGTATTTTTACTTTACCTTTCATCCCTTCAGGTGTTATAATTTCAAAATAAAACTTCATCTTCTCTTTTTGAGTATTTTGTAATAAAAACACATAAGAGTTATCGACTCTAATCTTTCCATCAGGTAGTACTTTTGTTGAATACAGGCGATTTTCTTTGTTAATATTTAAAAGCATATGCTCTTTTTTACTACCCATTACACCAAGAATAATACTAATTCCAATCAGCAATACAATATATCCGATGACTTTAGGACGGAAGTATTTTGTTTTTCCTTTTCTATCAACTATTTCATAGTCACTTGACCAAGTTACAAGAGAAGGCTTCCCAAGTTTACCCATAACGGTTGCACAAGCATCAACACACTCAAGGCAATTAATACACTCAAGCTGTAATCCTTTTCTAATGTCAATATGAGTAGGACAAACAGTCACACAAGCTTCACAAGTAGTACACTCAGCATTAGGTGTCACAGCCTGTAGCTCTTTTTGTTTAGTGAAGTTTTTGTTGTGATCTTTATCATATATCTCACCACCTCTATGCATATCATAAAGTGCCATAACCGTATGCTCATCATAAAGAATAGACTGAACGCGAGAATAAGGACAAACATAAACACAAAAGTTTTCTTTTAAGATGATGATATCATAGAGCAAAAAGAGTGCTACACCTATAACAATACCGATGAGAGTTAAGTGGTTAGATATATCTCCTAAATAAGCGAAGAAGTCTTCAGGTGGTACAAAATACCAGATAAAATCTGATGCAGCCAAAATAGAAAGAGGAATTGCGATCATAACAGCCAGTGCTTTTTTTATCTTGTTTTTTCTAAGCGACATATCAGGCTCTTGTTGCTTGTTTTTGATGCGTTTACGAAGCCCGACAATAGTAGTTTCAATTAAATCACGGTAGAAAACACGGAAAATAGTCTGCGGACATAACCATCCACAAAATACACGTCCACCTAAAACGGTAATACCAAATATTCCTAAAAACATTAGCATAAGTAAAAATGGCATTAGATACAGTTCTTGCATATCAAACTGTATAAATGCAAGATGTAGTTGTAGTTTATCAAAGCTTAGTAAAAAGAAGTGATTTCCATTTACTGTAATCCAAGGCAGGACAAGTGTAAATATTGTAGCAAAAGCATAGAGATAGTATCTTTTATATCTCCATGATTTTGGTATAGTAAAATCATTTGATTGAGCATTCATTATAATTTCTCCTAATTAATATTTTAGTAGTATAACAAATTATGCATAATAAAGACTAAAATAGCAAATATTTATTATAATTATTATTACTCATACTTATTTGTGATTAAAATGTGATTTTACCAGCCTATACCAAGCTGTGCCATATATCTTCTATCTGGAACATCTGCTGCACCTGTTCCTATCTGCTCTTCATATGTTGCTATATTTAACTTTACAACTGATAATGCCATATCAATCCCTGCCGTATAGCTTTTATTGTAAAGACCTGTGTTGAGTGTCAAGGAAAACCATGAATTATTTACCAGACCAAAACCAGCACCAATACGTAAACGTTTCATTGGATCACTTTCAGTATAATCTTCATACATAACAATATCAGCAGCATATGTATAAACCCTAGTTGTACTCGCATTCATTACATCCACATAATCAACTGCAAAAACTAGTTTACTCAAAAAACTAACTTCGGGTGTGATAGAAGCACCTAAGTTTACAGTCATTGGCTGCCCACCATAGTTATCATCCATACTCATACTTCCAATATTTAACAAGCTCACACCAAATGCAGGGTTCCAAAAATTATCTTTCCCAAAAGGTTTATAGGTTACACCAAGGTCTCCAGCTATACCTGAAGATTCTTTTTCATATTTAGTTTGAAGGTTCTCGAGTGCATTGTCTTGTGTTAAATCAGAAGTATATATAGGCCCTTCATAAGATTTTTGTGTGATAAATTTTGCACCAAAACCGATATCAAACTCTCCAATACTAGTGTGAAAACCTTTTGAAATCCCAGTTATAACACCTCCATAAGTTCTTCCCGCAACTTCAAGTGCTGCTCCATTTGCACTACCATTTGCATGAACTATATAGTTAACATCTACTGCTGCTATAATTCCTATAGTCCAAGCAAAAGAGTCCGAATTTTTTGAAATAGCACTATAGTTATTTACTGATACATTAAAAGCATCGCCACTATATTTTTGAAGAACTTCTTCTATTTTTGTTGTATCCTGTCCTGCACTATCAATATCTGAAATAAACTCCTGAGCTTGAGAACTTGCACTCATTCCTAAACTAAATAAATCCACAACAAGACCCTCTTCTTTATCTATACTTGAGAGACCTGCTGGATTTGAAAATACTGATGTTGAGTAACCACCAACAGCTATATTTGCACCACCCATTCCCATTATTCTTGGGTCCTTGTAAAGGTATGCATGTTCAGCACCGAGTGCCATTAGTGAAGTCGTAGCACCTATAAGTGCTGTAAGAACTATTTTTTTCATTTTTATTCTCCTTTTTTATTTAATTGTTAGCATTAAGATATGCGATGATATCTGCAGTGGTTATCGTTGTATTTGCATCCGTAATATTTCTACCATTCGCCACTAATATCTCTTCTTTAAACTTATCAATATCAGATTGAACATCAGTAGAAACAGAAGCACCAATAGAATCAAGACCTTCATTAAGTGCATTGACGAGTATTTCATCTGTTGTAATGTCTGTCTTATTTACATCGCTACTCTCATTTAAAGGACAAGGATAATAACCTGTTTCATTACTATCATCTACCCTTGTAGCAAAACTAGTTAGAGTACATTTTCCATTTGTAAGTGCTGTACTTCGCACACCTGTAGTTGTATTAGGTGCTGTTATTAAATACTCAAAAACTTTAGCATTTACAGTGATGTTAATATCACTGTAAGTACGATTACTCTCAGTAAAAGTTACATTTGATTCAGCCGAAGCATTACAACCAGCATTAGACATATTTCCATCATTAAAGGCATATTCTAAAGCACATGTTGAAGCAGTTAACTTATCATCAACTTTTCCCGTATTATCAGATAAAACTGTAACATCATCGGAAATATACCCAAAGGTTACTGCTGTACTCGAAACATTTGCTAGACCAACATAAAGACATAAATCTGCTTCTGCTGCTCCAAGAGTAGCATTATTATCCAGGCATTTATCTTGAACTACTTTTTTATAGTAAATTACTGCCGTCTCTAAATCAGCTAATGCTGTTGGAGTACTATTGTTTGAGGCATTATCTATAAATGATGAAAACTCATTTCCTCCTGTAGCTGTAGCACTTGTGGCTACAATACCTATAATTTGAGAGAGACTAAAACCGGCCTTCCCCATATATGCAGCTGCTAATGTCAAATAGTCTTCATTCGTATTAGCTGTAGGTTCTACTCTTGAGATAACCTGCTGAAACTCTCCCTGATCTAAGAGCTGCTGTGTAACTAAAGCATCCTCTCCTTCGCTATTAGCATCACCACAAGCACTCAACAGTAATGTAGCTATTACTAAGCTACCAATTAAAGCTTTTTTTATCATCATAAACTCCTTATTGTGTTTTATTTACAAAATGTCATGTTAGATTATATTGTATATTTCCAATTATAAACTTAAGACTAAAATAGATATTTACTAAAAAGTAATTTTTATGGACAATTTTGCTAAAATAGAGTCAATAATTTAAACTCGAGTCTTATCATATGAATACAAAAAAATACATACTAGAAACTATAAAAAAACGCCCTCTCATCATAGATGGGGCTATGGGTACACAACTCCAACAACGCGATGACCAGATAAGTGAAGCTGCTTGGGAAGGCAATGAGGGCTGTAATGAGTTACTCAATGTAACTGCACCTGAAGTATTAGAGGAAATCTACCATGCCTACCTTACTGCTGGTGCTGATTTTATCACGACAAACACCTTTGGTTCTTTCTCTTGGGTTTTAGATGAGTACCAGATAGGGCATCGTGCATATGAGCTTACAGAAGCTGGTGCTAGACTTGTAAAAGAGAAGTGTATAGAGTTCTCAACACCAGAGCAACCGCGTTTTTGTCTTGGAAGTGTAGGACCTGGGACTAAACTTCCTTCTCTTGGACATATAGACTACGACACTATGTATGAGGGATACACTGATTTTTGTAAAGCACTCATCGATGGTGGTGTAGATATATTTTTACTAGAGACATGTCAAGATCCCCTGCAGATAAAAGCCGCTTTGCATGCCTGTCAAGAAGCAAATCGCCAAAAAGAGGTAGAAATCCCCATCATGATTTCTGTAACTATTGAGCTAAGTGGAACTATGCTTATCGGTACAGATGCACAAACGATAGCGACTATTTTAGAGCCTTTTGACATTTTAAGTCTTGGATTTAACTGTGGAACGGGACCAGAACAAGTTCTTAAGCATGTAAAAACACTCTCAGAACTTTGGCATAAACCAATCAGTGTTCATGCAAATGCAGGACTCCCTCAAAACCGTGGTGGTTATACTTACTACCCGATGGGACCTGATGAATTTGTAGTCCAGCAAGAAAAATTCTTACAGTATGATGGCGTTAGCTTTTTAGGAGGCTGTTGTGGAACTACACCCCAACACATCCGAGCTCTTGTAAACGCAGTGAGTGACAAAACACCAAAACCAGCAACAGGAAGTCATCCAAACGCAGTAGCTTCACTCTTTAACACAGTAGAACTCATGCAAGAACCAGCTCCTCTTCTCATAGGAGAACGCTCAAACGCGACGGGTTCTAAAGCCTTTAGAGAACTCTTACTAGCTGAAGATTACGAGGGGACTCTCTCAGTTGCACAGCAACAAGTTCGTGCAGGAGCTCACTTAGTCGATGTAAATGTCGGTTTTGCAGGTCGAGATGAAACAAAAGATATGAATGCGGTCATGGGGATGTATGCACAAAAGATAGCACTTCCTCTTATGCCAGACTCAACACAAACCAAAGGTCTTGAAACCGCTCTTAAAAACATCGGTGGAAAAGCGATACTTAACTCTGTGAATCTTGAAGATGGTGAACCAAAATTTGATGCAGTCTGTCAACTTGCTAAAAAATATGGAGCTTCACTCGTTTGTCTGACTATAGATGAAGTTGGAATGGCAAAGAGTATAGAAGATAAACTCAAAGTTGCCGACCGTATCATAGACCTCGCTACAAATCGCCATGGTCTTAAAAAAGAAGATTTAGTTTTTGACCTTCTTACATTTACGCTTGGTTCAGGTGATGCAGAGTATTTTGAAGCGGGTATTAATACCATCGAAGCAATTAGAGGACTTCGTAAAAAGCACCCTGAAGTTGGGGCTATTTTAGGACTCTCAAACATCTCTTTTGGACTTGACAAAGATGCACGACCATACCTGAACTCTATGTTTTTACACCACTGTGTACAAGCTGGTTTAACTTCTGTTATCATCAATGTAAAACATATCATTCCTCTGAACAAAATTCCAAAAGAAGAACAAGAGATTTGTGATGACCTTATTTTTAACCGTAAACCAAACGGAGAGGCACTTTTTACATTCATAGAGCATTTTAGTACTAAAGAAGCAGTTGATAATGATGCAGTTGATGAAGAGTATCTTGCTATGAGTGATGAAGAAAAAATCGCTAAACTTCTCATGGATGGGGATAAAGATAGAATGATTCCTCTAGTTGAGGAAGCTCGCCACAAGATAAAGCCTGAGGTTATCGTAAATGAGATTCTTATTGATGCGATGAAAGTAGTTGGAGAACTCTTTGGTAGTGGTCAAATGCAACTGCCATTTGTACTCCAATCAGCTGAGACTATGAAAAAAACGGTTGATCATCTTAACCCTCACCTGCCAAAAGTTGAAAAAGATGTTGACACAACACTGGCACTGGGTACTGTAAAGGGTGATGTACATGATGTTGGGAAAAACCTTGTAGATATCATTCTCTCCAACAATGGTTTTAAGGTAAATAACCTTGGTATAAAAGTTGACCTCGATACCTTTTTAGAAAATATGGATCAAGGTCATGTCTCTGCATTAGGGATGAGTGGATTACTAGTAAAATCAACTCAAGTTATGCTTGAAAACTTAGGGATACTCAAAGAAAAAGGAATCACCATTCCTATACTTTTAGGTGGGGCAGCATTAACTCGTAACTTTATAGATGACTTCTGTCGCCCTGCTTATGATGGTCCTATTTTTTACTGTAAAGATGCCTTTGATGGTGTTACCGCTATGAGTCGCATCGAAGCTGGAAATATGGATACTAACTTGCACCCCGATGCTCCCATAATCGAGAGAGTTGTTAAAGAAGCGATAATAATTCCTCCATTTGAAGAACTTAAAATGCCAAATAGAGATGTGAAAGTTCCTACTCCTCCTTTTTGGGGACGCCGAGAGATAAAACTCACACAACAGCAGATAGAGATGGCATTTGAGTGGATAAACCATAAAATCCTTTTTAAATCTCGTTGGGGTTATAGCTCTAAAGGCATGGAAAAAGAGGCTTACCAAAAACAACTTGATGAAGTAGTTTGGCCGGCTTATGAAAAACTCAAAAAACAGTTTTTAGATGAGAAGCTTTTTGAACCTACTATTATTTATGGTTATTGGCCATGTAGGAGTGATGATGATTCTCTTCTTATTTTTCATGAGGATGAGGGGTATTTTAGCGAAGATGAGATTAACCGTGAGCCACTTGACAAAGTTATTGATCGAGCAGAAGAAATATTTACCTTTCCACGCCAAAGAAAAGCACCTCACCGTGCCCTAAGCGACTTCTTTCACTCTGATAGACATGATGTTATCGCTTTAAGTTGTGTGAGTGCAGGAGCTAAACTAAGCGATGCTGAGCGTCTTATCTACGATGAGGGCAACTATACTGAGTACTACCAGTTTCATGGTCTTGGTGTTGAACTCGCTGAAGCTTTAGCGGAGATAGCACACAAGCAAGTTCGACTTGACCTTAATATCGCTGAGGGTGAAAAGCCAACACTTGCGGATGTTCAGATGAACAAGTATCAAGGAAGCCGTTATAGTTTTGGTTATGCAGCTTGTCCTGACCTTGAACTTAACCGCCCTCTTTTTAATCTCTTAAAGCCTGAAGAGTTTGGTATAGAACTGAGTGAAACTTTTCAGATACATCCTGAGCAATCTACATCAGCTCTTGTTGTTTACCATCCAAACGCGACGTATTACAACGTATAACTTTTAACGTCGCCTATATGAAAGAGCCTCTAAAAGATGCTTCTTTTGTATACTCTCACTTTCATCTAAATCAGCAATAGTCCGAGCTACTTTTTGCACCTTTTTAATACTTCTAAAAGATAAACTAAAACGACTCACTGCCATATCTAATGTCTCTTTTGCTTGCATATCTAAAATACAAAACTTCTCTATCTCTTTATCACTCAGCTTAGCATTAAAACTTTTTTGTCCGCGTTTTTTGTTTATGATGTGAGTTTGAACAACTTGCTTATGCATCTCTTTAGAACTCAAACTCGGTTTATCTGATGGAGATACATTTTGCATCACTACATTCAGGTCTATTCTGTCTAAGAAAGGATCTGAGAGTCTATTTTTATACCTCTGAATCTCTAACTCATTACACCTACACTCTTTAAACTCATTAAGAAGATTTCCACAAGGACAAGGATTCATCGCTCCAATAAAGAGAAAGTCAGCAGGGTACTCGACCTTAGAATTCACACGAGATATTCGTATTTTTCCATCTTGCATTGGCTCTCTTAATGATTCTAAAACTGCTTTAGAAAAGTGTGGTAGTTCATCAAAAAAAAGTATCCCATTATGTGCTAATCCAACTTCACCTATTTTTGCCTTATGACTGCCCCCACCAAAGACACTTGCACTTGTAGAAGTGTGGTGCACTGTTTGCATATTTCTATGGGGTTTAAAGAGTGGCTCTTTATCATCTAAAACTTGGAGTTTCGCAAGTTCAAGAATTTCATTTGTACTCATAGAAGGAAGTATGAAACGTAGTCGTGACGCTATCATACTCTTGCCACAACCAGGACTGCCCTCGAAGATGATGTTATGAAAACCTGCTGCACTGATTAGAGCAGCCCTTTTTGCTACCTCTTGCCCTTTTACATCTATAAAATCTTCATCATACTCTTTTACATAGTAGTATTTCTCATTTGCCACTGCATAAGAGGGGTACTCTATCTCAGACTTACTCATACTTGGAGTTGCTGTTGCTTGATTACGAAGAAGCTCGACTGCTTCATTTAAAGTTTTTACACCATAAAAAGATACATTAGGAATTTTTGAGAGTTTTTCTAAGGATTCAAAAGGAACTATCGCTCTTTGTATAATATCTTGATTTGCAAGCGAGAGCAGAAGTGGATACAGTTGTTTGTTCTCTTTAACGGCTCCATCAAGCCCAAGTTCACCAAAGACAAACCAATCTTCTAACTCCTCTTCTAAGTCATATATAGCGATAAGAAGTGCCATACTTAGGTCAAACTGGCTTCCCTCTTTTTTCAAATCACTCGGTGCTAAGTTTATTGTTATTCTTTTAGGCGGAAATTTAAAATCATTTGACAGAAGAGCTGATTTAGCACGCTCTTTTGCTTCGTTTATCTCCATACTTACTTTTCCAACAAGACCAAAAGAGGGTAAACCCTTTGTTAAAGTACTCTCGACTGTAACAACTTTTGCATCTATACCTTCATAAGTGGCACAAAAAACTTTTTTCATAATAACAACCTTTTATTCGATTGTTTAAATAATAACGGATTTTTTTTCTATTGGGGATAAGTATGACAATATGCCATACTTTAAGATCTTCTTTTTGATTTTCTACTTTTTAGCATACGCTTGTACTCTTTTTCAAACTTTCTTCTACGTGAAGCGGTGAGTCTATCTATAAACAAAATACCTTCTAAATGATCCATTTCATGCTGAATAGCAATACTTACAAGACCCTCAGTTTCAATCACTTTAGTATTTCCATCTCTATCTTGATAGTTAAGTGTTAAAAATTCAGCACGTTTTGTCTCTTCGTAAAAAGTAGGGACACTCAAACACCCTTCATCATAAAGAATTTCACCACTACTTTTAGTAATAACAGGATTGATAAGCTCTAATAAGTTCTCAGGAGGCTGCTCATTGTCTTCATCAGGAATATTTAAAAGGATTGCACGAACAGGATGCTCAACTTGAATTGCTGCAAGTCCAATCCCATTTGTATTTATCATTATGTCGTTCATAGAGTCTAGTAAAGCATGAAGATTAGCATCAAATACCTTTACTTCTTCGGATTTTAAACGCAGTTTTTTATCTGGGTATTCTATTATTGTTAGTTTCATCATACTTTACTAAGTTCTTAAAGATACAGCGTAGTCTACATCTTTTTTTGTGTATGCTGCTTCAATTCCATCCATTACACTCACTATTATCTCTTCAACAGAATAAACACAATCTACATTTGTTACCCCGATAGAAATTTTGAGTTGAATTTCACGATCGGCTAAGAAAAAGTTCGAGTTTGATACTAAATCGCATAGTCTTTCACTCGCTTTTTCAGCACTCTTAATATCTGTATGCTTGAGTAACATCACAAATACACCCTTCCCATAATGAGCAACAATATCACTTCTTCTTGATGTTTTGAGTAGTAGTCTAGCGATTGTTCTTGTCATTAAAAGAGTTGCTTTTTCGTTGTTTATACTCTTTTTCAAGTCTCTTGATAGCTCTATCATTATAAGAGAACTGGTATGGTTGAACTCTTTAACTAGCCCCATTTCTTGCTCTAACTTAGTCAGAAGATAGCGTTTATTATAAACCCCATATTGATTATCAAAAATAGTTTCATTTTCTACTTTTTTGACAATCTTCGCAGTATCATCATAAATAGTTTTCATCTGAGAACTTTGTGTTTTTAAAATTGAGTTGAGCTTGTCTACATCACCTTCAAGTGTCGTAATAATTCCTATCGCTTCTTGAGCTGCAGGATGACTCCCTAGTTCTTTTTTACGTTGCTCTAAGATTTTTGTCATTAAAGACATATTTTTATAAAGATTTGCAGTAGTTGCTAGAAGACCTTTTATAGAACTAAACCCTTGCTTAAGTGTTTGCTCTAGTTGAATACTATTTTCAGCATCATTACTCTCTTCTAGCTCTAACATAGCATGTATCTGCTTACGTAAATTATCACTTTTTTCTTCTAAAAGTCTATCAAAATAGAGTGAAAAGTTATTTGGAGTAGGAGGTAAGTTGTCAGATATAAGGGAGTGGAGCACTTCTTTGGCATAAATTTCGATATCACTTGTTGCATGACTTACACCTAAAGGTTCAATAGCAGGTGCTTGTTTAGTAGGTGCTTCCTCCACAGTATCATCTATGTTTCTACGCTTTCTACTTCTAAGAGTTCCTGCCATTTAGTTATCCTTACTTTTTATCGTTCTTTATTAGTACTTCGTCAATCATACCATATTTTTGTGCTTCTGCTGCACTCATAAAGTTATCACGATCTGTATCTTTTTCAACTTGCTTGATAGTTTGTCCTGTATTTTTAGCAATAATTCCATTAAGTTCATCTTTCATTCGCTGTATTTCAGCCGCTTGAATCTGAATGTCAGAAGATTGACCTTGAGCACCACCTGAAGGCTGGTGAATCATAATACGAGCATGAGGAAGCGCATAACGCTTACCTTTTTCACCCGCTGTAAGTAAAAATGACCCCATAGAAGCCGCTTGCCCGATACAAATAGTAGCAACAGCAGGACGAATATAATTCATAGTATCAAAAATAGCCATTCCAGCAGTTACAACACCACCCGGGGAGTTGATATAGAAGTAGATATCTTTTTCAGGATCTTCTGCTTCAAGAAATAAAAGCTGTGCAACGATAGTAGAAGCAACCTGATCGTTAACTTCTCCACTGAGCATGATAATTCTATCTTTTAATAAACGAGAAAAGATGTCATAAGAACGCTCACCTCGTCCAGATTTTTCAACTACATATGGAATATAAGACATAACTTATGCTATCTTATCGTTAAGTAGACCAGATAAAACTCTATCTTCTACCATAGACATCTGGATAGCTGGTAAGTAACCCGCTTCTTTATACTGCTCATAAGCTTTTTGAGGATCTTGACCCATCTGCATTGCTTCGTAGTAGATAGTTTGCATAACTTCTTGCTCTTCTATCTGCACACCTTTCTCGATTGCAATAGAATCGATGATAAATGTAGCTCTTACACTTTTAACAGCATCCTCACGGAAAGTCTCACGAAGAGTATCTAGTTTCTCTTTAGAATCACGAAGTTCTTGAACTTCTTCTTCAGTCATAGTTCCCGCTTTTTTGTTGAGTGCCATATCAATCTCTTGTTCAACAACAAACTCTGGAAGGTCAAAAGTAAGGCTCTCTACTAAATTGTCAAGAAGTTTTGGCTTTAAGTCTTCGTTATAAAGTTTTCCAAGTGCTTCATTTTCTAACTGAGTTTTCACTTGTTTTGTAAGTTCTTCCAAAGAAGCGTTCTCTTCACCTGGCATCATTTTCTTTGCTAGTTCATCGTTAATCTCAACTTCTTCTTTTACTTGAACTTGATTTACTTTTACTTTAAACTCAGCATCTTTACCAGCTAAATCCCCACCGTAGTTCTCAGGAAAAGTAACTTTAATAACTACTTCTTCATCACGTTTCACACCGATAAGTTGCTCTTCAAAACCAGGAATAAAAGAGTTAGAACCTAAAAGAAGTGCATGATCTTTACCAGCCCCACCATCAAATAAAACACCATCAATAGAACCCTCAAAGTCGATAACAGCAGTGTCACCCTCTTTCATCTTACGGTTGCGTTTGATGTCAACTAAAGGAGCATTTTGCTCAGCTAATTGTTTCACTCTTGCAGTTACATCTTTAGCAGATATAGCAGGCTTTTTAAAATCAGGAACAGACTTAGTGATATCACCTAACTCTATACTTGGACGAGTTGCAACTTTTATAGATACTTCTATCTTGTCATCGCTTTTGTCAAACTTAGTGATATTAGGCTCACCCATTAAAGACTCGTTAGAGATGTCAAGTTCTTTTAAACCAGCAGCCATTACTTCGCGAAGTGCTTCAGCTTCTGCATCTTCTACAAGTTTTTGACCATACTGTTTTTTCACGATTGCAACAGGAACTTTACCTTTACGGAAACCTTGAACACTAGCAGTTTTACTCAGTTGTTTTGCTATCTTTTCTAAGTTGGCGTTTACCTCATCCATTGAGATTGTAGCAGAGATTTCTGCATTTGCACTGTCGATTTTATTTGATTTGATTTCCATCAATTTCCTTTATTTTATGTTTCTTAGTCAATTAAATAACTATTATTTTGCTGTATATTATCAAAAAACTGCTTTTAATTAGCTTTTACAAAGATGCGACTTAAAATTTAAAATGAGTATCCAGATAACTGCTACATCTATCATCACATCTGCAAAGTTAAAAACTGCAAAACCATGAAGCCCAAAGATAGGGTAAGGCCAAGCATGATAGTAAAACATATCAACAACCCCACCATGAATAAATCTATCATAAATATTTGAAAAAGCCCCACCGAGTAAAAGCCCTGCAGGTATGGCATAACAGAGTTTTTTTAAGAAAAACACATAAACTAAAACACCAGTAACTAAAACTAATTGTATGTATTTTAGATAGTCTTGTAAAAATGCGAACATAGAAAATGCTACACCTTTATTATAAACAAGTATCAAATCAAAATATTCACTATAGTAACGAAAGCCATCCACAAAAAGCATTTTAATATTTTGGTCTATAATAAAAACCCCTATTAAAGTAAAAAACAGGACAGCGGTTAAACGCAGAGTATGATTAGGCATTTAAAGCTTTTGTAAAGAACTCGCTCATTTCATCCATACGAGTATTCATAAGTTTTGCATCTTTTGCTTCAAGTAAAATACGAAGTTTATTTTCAGTTCCTGAGTAGCGCACTAAATGGCGGATATCTTCTGCTTCAAGTGCAGTCAGTTTTTCAGACAATCCCTCTATGCTATTGAGAGGAATCTTATTTTTCACACGAAGGTTTACAAGTTTTTGAGGGTAAAGTTTAAAAGGTCGTAGTACCTCTGAAGCCTTCTCTTTCTTCGCTAACAATAGAGCAAGAACTTGTAAGGCACTCACAAGTCCATCTCCAGTTTTTGCAAAGTCATGCATGATGACATGTCCACTCTGCTCTCCACCGAAGTTGATTCCCTCTTGTTTCATAATCTCCAAGACATGTTTATCTCCAACATTTGAACGCCAAAGTTTAAGACCATTTGCATCCATATAGTCACCGAGACCTTGGTTACTCATAACAGTTGCTACAACTCCCTTGCCTTTAAGACATCCTCTCTCGTTGAGATGAACCCCAAGAGCACCGATTAACTGATCCCCATCAACAACCTCACCCTTTTCATCAATTACTACAAGTCTATCAGCATCTCCATCAAGAGCAATCCCCAAATCAGCTCTAAACTCAATAACAGCATCACTAACACCTTTAGGATGCAGCGCTCCACAATTTTCATTGATGTTATACCCATCAGGTTTATTGTTAAGGATGATAACTTCAGCACCCAACTCTTCTAAAACAGTTGGTCCTACCTTATAAGCCGCTCCATTTGCCGTGTCAAGAACTATACGCATCCCTTGAAGTGTCATCTCAACTGGAAAAGAGTTTTTAAGTTGCACAATATAGCGCCCTATAACATCATCGATCCGTTTTGCTTTTCCTATCTTAGTACCAGTAACTTGTGCTTCTTGAATTTTTTGAGCATCAAAGTAAATATCTTCTATACTTTTTTCTACTTCACTAGGAAGTTTATCTCCATGTCCATCAAAAAACTTTATGCCATTGTCTTCATAAGGGTTATGTGAAGCAGATATCATAATTCCCGCATCACAACGCATATTTTGAGTGATGTAAGCGATGGCAGGAGTAGGCATTGGTCCAACCTGTATAACATCATACCCAATAGCCGTTAGCCCACACACAATAGCATTTTCTATCATATAACCACTACGACGAGTATCTTTACCAACCAAGATTCTATTTGTCACAGCCTTACTTTTAAGATGTATTCCAGCGGCCATTGCCACTTTCATAGCAACTTCAGCACTTAAAAATGTACCTGCTTCACCTCTTACACCGTCTGTTCCGAATAGTTTCATAATCTTTTTCCCCTATTTTATTGTAAAATCTTTAATTGTTTAATGTAGTTTGCACGAAGCAAGCAAAAAATGGACTCAGACCAACGGGAGGATTTGCTCCCTTATTTGCTTGCTTTGTGCGAACGGTCACACGAATTAGAGCATTTTACCACCCTTTAACTTAATTTTAATTATTTTTAAGCTATTATTGCGAACTTAAATTCCAAAAAGGACTCATAATGGCAAATCACAAGTCATCAATAAAGAGAATTCGTCAAACACTCGTTCGTACTGAACGTAATCGTTTTTACAGAACTCGTCTTAAAAACATAGTTAAAGATGTAAACTCAGCAGTTGAAGCTGGTAACAAAGAAGAAGCACAAGCTGCATTCAAAATTGCTAACCAACAGATTCATAAATTCGTAAGCAAAGGTATTCTTAAAAAAGAGACTGCTGCTAGAAAAGTAAGTCGTCTACACAAATCTGTAAACGCTATATAATCAGAGCATAAATTATGCTCGCAGATAAACTAACTCCGTTTATCACACGCTATAATGAACTCGGCGAATTGCTGAGTTCACCTGATATCACTTCTGACATCAAACGCATGACAGACCTCTCAAGAGAACAATCAAACCTTTTACCTATTGTTGAAAAAGCAAAAGAATATCAAGCACTCGTTGCAGATATCGCTGATACTAAAGATATGCTCGGTGATGCAGAAATGGGTGAGATGGCAAAAGAGGAACTCAAAGAACTTGAACCTCGTAAACCAGAACTCGAAGAAGAGATAAAAGTCCTACTACTACCAAAAGACCCAAATGACGATAGAAATATCATCGTGGAACTTCGTGCTGGTGCTGGTGGTGATGAAGCTGCAATCTTTGTAGGTGACTTATTTGATGCGTATACTCGTTATGCTGACTTAAGAGAATGGAAGATAGAGCTTTTATCTTCATCTCCCTCTGATGCAGGCGGATATAAAGAGATAACTGCCCTTATCAAGGGTGAACAGGTTTATAGTCGTTTGAAATACGAAGGCGGAACTCATAGAGTTCAGCGTGTTCCACAAACAGAATCTCAAGGACGTGTTCACACATCAGCAATTACAGTAGCAGTTATGCCTGAAGTTGATGATGTTGAAGTAGTCATTGAAGATAAAGACTTAAAGATTGATGTTATGCGTTCTTCTGGATGTGGTGGTCAGTCAGTAAATACTACCGACTCCGCAGTTAGAATTACTCACTTACCATCTGGTTTAGTAGTAACTAACCAAGACCAAAAGTCACAGCATAAAAACCGTGAAAAAGCGATGAAAGTTCTTAAAGCTAGACTTTATGACCTTCAGATGCAAGAACAACAGTCTGAAAATGCGGCAGAACGTGCAGCACAAGTAGGAAGTGGTGATAGAAGTGGACGTATTCGTACTTACAACTACCCACAAAACCGTATGAGTGATCACAGAATCAACCTTACTCTTTACCGCTTAAACGAAATTATGAGTGGTGGACTTCTTGATGAAGTTGTTGAACCTCTTATAACTGATAATCAAGCGAAGATTGTTGAGGCAGCTGGACTTTAAGTCCCAGTTCTCAACAAACTTAACCTGACTAAACTTCCCACTCCGTATTAAAAGTATTAACAACCCTACCCATAAATGTAATAGTTCTCTCGTTTACACCAAGATAAAGTGTTTCACCACTTGTAGGATACACTTCTATAGACTCAGCGACTTCTTGCTCTTGTAGTGCTCTATAAAAACAAGCAGCCATTCCTGTGCCACAAGCTAATGTTTCATCTTCAACACCGCGTTCATAAGTTCTCACTTGTAGATTTTCACCCACAACACAGCAGATATTTACATTTGCATTGTATTTGTGACGTAACTCTCTCGCTTCTACTAAATCAAAACTATTTACATTATCTTGCATACAGACTAAATGAGGTACACCTGTGTTTATCAGCCACCAGTTTTTATCATTATAGTTTATATTTTTCTCAATTATAACGGGAGGAGTGAGTTCACTTTTAACCATCGCACCCTTAGGAGTGTTCTCACGTACCTCTGCGTTTATCACACCAGCACCAGTCATAAAGCTCATAATTTCTTTAGCTTTACCATGGTTGAGAGCATAGTGAGCGGCTGCTCGACTTCCATTACCACACATATCAGCAAGACTTCCATCTGCGTTATAGAACTCCCACTCGAAGTCATACTTATCATTAGGTACTATAACTATTAAACCATCAGCACCAACGCCATTTTGGCGATGACATAGTACTTTTGCCAACTCTGTTCTATCTTCTTTTTTCTCGTCTGAAAATATAACAAAATCATTACCACTTGCACTGTATTTGCTCAAGTTCATCTGTAAGTACCTCTACTTTAAATATTTCTCTTTAATAATAGCCACAAAATCTTCACACTCTTGTTGCAAATGTTTAAGTGTACTAGAGTTATCTATAACCCAAGTCGCTCTATCTTTTTTCTCTTGAATTGGAAACTGTGTAGCTATGCGTTTGAGTGACTCTTCTTCGCTGTAACCATTTCGCTTCATAAAACGCTCAAGTTGTACCTCTGCTGGAGTAAAAACAACAACACTGTCTTGTATATCATAGTTAGAGTTTTCAAAGAAAAGTGGGATGTCGATGAGATAGGGAAACTTTAATCTATCTTGTCGCTCACTGCGTTTGAGTATTTCTGCTTGAATTTTAGGATGTAAAAAATCTTCAAGAGTCTTTTTAGCCACATCATCTGAAAAGACTAGTGTTCCAAGTTTAGGACGATTGACTTTACCTAAACGCAGGTACTCTTTTCCAAAAGTATCTTCCACCCAAGAGGCAGAAGCATCTAGTATCTCATGTGAGATAGTATCCGCATCAATGATGCGCATACCATTTAGTGCTAAGAGCGAAGCTACAGTACTTTTTCCAGTAGCGATACTTCCAGTAAGTGCGATAGCATACTCATAAGCCATTAGTTTTTGATTACACCTAAGTATGCTTTACGAATGTTGTTTCCCATTGCAAATGCAGCTGGGTGAACATCACAGTTGTAGTACTCTAAACCATCAAGCATATCAGTTCTATGAAGAATGATATCTGCAGTTGGGTGGTACTCTTTAGATGCTAAAAGTGCAGTCTCACCATTTCCTAAGTTAAAAGGCATAATAATTTTAGTATATTTACCTAAAATTTGCATAATCTGAGTATTTGCTTCAACATCATCTAAAGATGGGTGCTTAGTAACTAAGAGACCATCTTCTTTTAAAACACGATTAAAGTGAGCTAAAACAGCAGCATCAGAATCAAGTTCACTGATAACAACATCAAAAGCACCATCTTTTACTTCACGTAGAGCATTTGCAGTTGCAGCGATTACTTCATAAGAAATCGAGTCATGTTTTTTCATCTCTGTTACAAAACCATCTGCATTATTACTGATGATTAAAACATTCTCGGGTACTTTATTACTACAAACAGCTACATGAACCATCATTTCGTTATATATAAATTCTTTCATATTAATTATTCCTTATTTATTATCGCGATTTTATCCTTTTTTGGATTAATTTTACTTAATATAGATATAATTACGAAATATTTATAAAAACATAAAGGTATTTTCAATGGATTATAACAAAGTAAGATCATTTTGTAGTAAATTTCGTATGGCTCTTGGTGTTGCACTTATAGCAACTGGTATTATAACTGGCAATGCATGGTTCTATTTAGGTGTTATTCCTCTTATTGCAGGATTTACAAAGTTCTGTCCTCTTTGTATTATTACAAAGCAGTGTGATTTACCAGAAGCTGAAAAAAAAGAAGAAGAGACAAAAAATGAGTCAAATTAGTTATAAAGATGCCGGTGTTGACATAGATGCTGGAGCTAGTTTTGTTGAAAATATCAAGCCTTTAGTAAAAAGTACTCGTATTCCAGGTGTAATGGGTGGTATAGGTTCATTTGCTGGTGCGTTTGAACTCCCTACTGGTTTTAAAGAACCTGTAATGCTTGCAGCAACTGATGGTGTTGGTACAAAACTAAAACTCGCTATTGACAGCGGTATTCATAACACTGTAGGAATTGACTTAGTAGCGATGTGTGTTAATGACCTCCTTTGTAACTTTGGAACACCTTCATTTTTCCTAGACTACTATGCAACTGGTAAGCTTGATGTTGTAAACGCGACAAATGTAGTAGCAGGTATAGCAGAAGGCTGTAAACGCAGTGAATGTGCTCTCATAGGTGGAGAAACTGCTGAGATGCCTGGTATGTACTCTGAGGATGACTATGACCTTGCTGGTTTTGCTGTAGGTGTTTGTGAAAAATCAGAGATGGATAGAGTCTCACTTGTAAGAGCAGGACATAAACTCATAGCACTTCCAAGCTCAGGACTACACTCAAATGGTTTTTCATTAGCGAGAAAAGTTCTTTTTGAAAAGATGAAGCTAAACTTTGAAGATGATTTTAATGGAACTACACTTATTAAAGCACTACTAGAGCCAACAACTATTTATGTAAAACTATTTAAAGAGTTGAAAAATGAGATAGTTGCAATGGCACACATCACTGGTGGTGGTATAGTTGAAAACTTACCACGTGTTCTTCCTGAGAATCTTATGGCAGAAGTTAAAGAGTCAGATATCCGTGTTCTTCCTATCTTTGAGCTTATGAGTGAACATATAGAGCGTTCAGAGATGTTTAGAGCTTTTAATATGGGTGTTGGAATGATACTTGTAATAGAAGATAAGAATGTCGATGCAGTACTTGCAAAAGCTGATGGTTCTTACCTAATAGGTGAGATTAAAGAGGGTAAACGCGAAGCTAAAATGGTATAAGAGTGTTCTCTTATACTAAGCATCATCACGAATAAAAGTATATGCACCATCCACAATCATATAAGCAAATGCAAGTGCTACAATAATTATTAAACCTGTTGCTAAATCCATTATAAATCCCTTAAACTTTTAATCTCTTGATGTAATTTTGTATTAATTTTTATAAATACAAAAATAGCAAGTAAAATTAATCCAATAGCTATAAAAAATAAAATACTAATATCTTTAGCTATATACAATTTACTCAATCCTGTACCAATTGCTAAAACAACAGCAAGGATAAAACCTAAATAAATACGTAATGTGCTTATATACTCTTTCTTTTCATCAAGTTTACTCATAAGGTCATTATAACATAGTTTTGGAAAGTGTCGTAAGAGGCATTACATAGCAGAAAAGAGTTCCTGCTATATTTATATAATCTAAATACTTATTATTTAAAAGGCTTACTCAAGTCTTTTTTTATCGCTCCTGGAACAGTTGCGATGGTTGTGAACTCTGTCATTGTTAAGAGTGGATAACTTACAGCAAGATAGTACTTCGCTTCAAGTGATGAAGCTAGGCCATTTTCTATACTTATCATATATGGTAAAACAGCTGCATTTGCACGTCCGATCTTTTTAACAAATTTCTTTGTGCGTTTGCTCAAGTCGTACCCTACTAAATAACTATCGTCATTTAACTTTAAAGTAAAAAGAACAAACTTCCCTTTTTTATAAGTCTGTACTTTTTTGAGTAGTTGTGCAGTTGTGTCTTCCCCAAGTTCATCAACATCTTCATAGTAAGGCATACCCATCATAAAATGGTAGCCTGCTATGTCATCCTCGTCAAGCTTATCAACAGAACCCTTAAGCCCTGAAAATTCACTCTCTATGGAAGCTTTAGCACCCTCAAAAACTTTAGCATTATAATCATCTTGCATAAAAGCTTTTCCAAAGTAGATAGGATTAGTAAAACTAATCATCTGCTCTTTTGCATCTACAAAAAGTCTTAAAACTGCAGCATGAGCCCGTTTAGGTTTACTAGCTTGTGTTTTAAGTGCTTCGTTTGT
>Ga0256840_1000968_pt1 | contig 28191 bp, 22 predicted proteins | sample 355202metaG_FD_185969 | JGI IMG/M metagenome (GOLD analysis project Ga0256840, IMG submission 185969) | Hydrothermal vent microbial communities from Mid Atlantic Ridge, Atlantic Ocean - 355-202 | ecosystem: Environmental > Aquatic > Marine > Hydrothermal vents | place: Atlantic Ocean: Mid... | reverse complement strand
AGCAGTGATAGTCAAACTAATAATAAAGACTGATGGGGATCCATTAAGTGAGACCTTTGCAAAACACCTTTTCTTAAGGCCGTACAAGGATCTGTTCCAATTTTTCGTTCCGAAAAATTGGAACGGATCCCTTGCGGTTGTGCTTGCAATACTGATCTCGGCAATTTTGCAAAGGTTTCTCAAAACGTTTTCAATCGATGAGTTTATTAATACGAAAGAGGATATCTTCAGGGAGATTTTCCTAGATGAGGTGTCCGCCAATAGTTACTTAAGATTTGTCTTTTTTTGAATATCTGTCAAACCTATTTAGTTTTTATTTAAGTTTGGCATGAGAAAAAATGAGTGATGAAATAATTTTGCAAACGAAAAAGTACGGTTTATGCCTTAAAGCTTTACCAGTATCTCAAAACTAGTGAAAAGTGCAGTATACCCTTCGCCGAAAGCACGGCATTGGCTAAAAGCAGAAAGGAAATTAAGAACGCTCTTTTTGATTAAATCTTGCACTTTTTAGGAGAAGCGCTAACTTGGCGCCATATTAAAAGGGGGGTTAGGCGATGAAGGGTGCCTGCGCCTGCGGAAATTTCTATACCGCCCAAGCGGCAGCGGACATTTTAGAGGCTGGAGGTAATGCGTGCGATGCCCTAGTGGCGGCGGCCCTGGCTTCTGGAGTAACCGAAGCGGCCCTTACCAGTCTTGGTGGAGGGGGGTTTGCCCTCTTTCACCATGCCGCATCGGGAAAAAATTGGCTCTATGACTTTTTTGTCAATACGCCTGGGTTGGGCCTTAAAAAAAGGCCTAAAGAGCTAGATTTCCGTACGGTCACCGTGGAATTCCCCGCTTCTACCCAAGATTTCCACATAGGTCTGGCCTCTGTAGCCGTACCAGGCACTTTAAAAGGCTTACTTAAAATTCATAATGATTGGGGTTCTATGCCCCTTAGCGAAGTTGCCCTTCCGGCGATATCCTTTGCAGATCAGGGGTTCAAAATCGATGCGTTTCAGGCCTATTGTTTCGAGCTCCTCACCCCTATTTTCACCGCCGAACAAGAGATAAAAGAGCTCTTTTGCCCGCAGGGACGACCTCCTGAAGAGGGAGAGACCTTACGCAACCCTAAATTGGCTTCTTTTCTTAGGGCCCTGCCTGATTCGATAGAAGAATTTTATCGGGGCAATCTCGCCCAAAAATTAGTGGCCTTCATGGAAGAAAAGGGAGGCCTAATTACTCAAAGAGACCTGGTGGAATATGAAGTGGTCCTCCGCGAACCTCTGGAATTTACTTTTTCACAAGGAAAGTTATTTACTAACCCGCCCCCTGCCTTCGGCGGGGGGCTAATAGCCCTGAGTCTCAAACTATTTGATCAAGCTTATACAGGCGGGGATTTTTTGAGCCAGGGACACCTACAGCCTTTGGTCCAAGTGCTAAATGCCGTACACCACCTACGTGAACAGGTAGTAAAAGATGACCCTTTTCGCTTAAAGGCCCTACTGGAAGCGCCCAAGGCCTCTAAGGGCACAACACATATCAGTGTAGTAGATGCCCAGGGTAACTTGGCCGCCTTGACCATGACCTTTGGGGAGGCCTCGGGTTTTTTGGCCCCAGACACTGGTATTGTCTTAAACAATATTATGGGCGAAGACGACCTACATCCACGAGGCTTTTTTGCCGACCCCCCTGGGTATCGCATTCCCTCTATGATGGCCCCTACTCTCCTGGTAGACGAGAAAAACAAAACTATCCTGGGAAGCGGGGGCAGCAAGCGTATTCGTTCCGCCATTTTTGAGGTAGTGATCAACTTGGCCTATTTTAACCTAGACCCGGAAAGGGCAGTAAAGGCGCCCCGCTTGCACTTTGACGGCCAAATACTCCAGGTAGAACCAGGAATAGAACGGGAAATTCTTGAAAAGACAGGACTGGCCTTTAATCTCTGGCCGGTCAAAGACCTCTATTTCGGAGGTGTGCACGTAGTGAATAATCATTTTGAGGGTGCCGGAGACCCTAGAAGGGCGGGGATTTTCCTTAGGGTTTAAAAAATTCTCCCACGGACAAAATAATTATTTGCAGTGGTCAATGCAGATCCTTTCGGGGATAATGCTCCCTCCACACTTCACAAAACAGGCGTCATAAATCTGTTGACAATTACACTTAAACATACAGGTAGACCGAAAATTTTTTAAAAGGCGAGCTAGATCAGGTTTTTGGGGCTTAGCAGGCCGATAGGGCCTGTGGTGCTCAAGATCATTCAAGGTCTGGTGTAATTCCTTTTGGCGTTTACAAGCATAGGGGTCTTTTTCCTTATGGCATATACCTTTGAAGTAACGATAATCTTCGTATAAACGCTTAAATCTTGTCTCCCAGGCCATAAGCTCGGCCTGGTAACGGGCAAATTTTTGTTCGTAGACTCTGAGATCGGCAGAATAAGTAGCTAACAATTGGGGATAAAGCTTGGCCACCTGATTGTTAGCCTGTACAAGACATTTTTGTCTCTGAGCCAGACACTGAGACTGACAATGCTTTAACTCTTGTTCACAACGGGACAAACATTTGCGGGCTTCGGTAAAGGGAGGAGGCTCATAGCGATTTCTTATCACGTAACGCGGACCACAGCCAACCAAAAACAATAAAAAGATACCTATCAAATATTTTAAACGTGACTCCATAGAGGCCAAACCCCACCTATTTCCCTGTTTAACTTGCCACTTTTTGCCTTTCTTGACAAGCGTGATATATGGACATATATAACGCTTATATCTTGTTAAAGGAGGTAAAGGATGGCCAAGATCGATGTCTCCCGTAGGCAGCTATTTAAGGGTGTCGGGGCTTTGGCCCTGGGTTTGACCCTGGGTAAAATTCTTCCCCCGAAGGCCCAGGCCCAAAAGATTAATGCTTCTCGATGGCCCTGGCCTTACGTAAAATTAGACCCCAAGACTACCGCGGAATTAGCCTATGAAAGTTGGTACCATTTATATTGTGGGGCCGCGGTTATAAACAGTGTTTTTAGTCAATTACGCAAAAAAGTAGGACAACCCTACCTCTCCTTTCCTATAAAGGGTTTTATGTTCGCCGAAGGGGGAGTAGCAGGCTGGGGGACCATATGCGGTTCCCTCTTGGGAGCAAACATTGTTACTAACCTTATAATAGGGCCAAGGCTTACCGGAAACCCCACCGGAACTCTTATGGGCAGTGAAATCATGCAGTGGTATACCGAAGCCAAAATGCCCCTTTATGTACCCAAAAACCCCAAGGTTTCTCCAGACAAAATACCTCATACAGTAAGCAATTCTCCCTTGTGCCACATATCTGTGGGTAAATGGATGAAAAAGGCCCATAAGGCCCTCCATAGCCCTGAAAGAAGAGACCGATGTGCTCGGGTTACCGCCAGCGTGGCCTACCACCTGGTAGAACTATTAAACCTGTGGAAAGAAGGAAAGTACGAGACCGAAGGAGAATTCCCTTCCGGAGAGTTTGGAATTACCGCCCAGTATAATTGTGAAGACTGTCACGGAGAAAACGTCCCCGAACCCCCTGGAGAAGAGGATTAAGTAGACGTGGAAAGAGGGGGGACTTGGCCCCCCCTCTTATAGCCCAAGGTTTAAATATCAAAGTACAGGTAAAACTCGTAAGGATGCGGACGTAAACGAACCTGATCAGCCTCGTTTTCCCGTTTGTACTCGATCCACTTGCGGATGAGGTCTTCGGTGAAGACATCGCCTTTCATCAAAAATTCGTGGTCTTCTTCCAAGGCGTTTAAGGCCTCATCAAGGCTAGCCGGAGTAGTGGGAATATCTTTTAATTCTTCTGGCGGTAGGCTATAGAGGTCTTTATCCATGGGATCGCCTGGATCAATGCGGTTTTCAATACCGTCAAGGGCCGCCATCAACATGGCCGCAAAGGCCATGTATCCGTTACAAGAGGGATCGGGGGTACGAAATTCAATGCGCTTGGCCTTCGGGCTGGGGCTGTACATGGGGATACGAATAGCAGCAGAACGGTTACGACTGGAATAACACAGATTTACCGGGGCCTCAAAACCCGGAGTCAGACGCTTGTAAGAGTTAGTGGTAGGATTGGTAAAGGCACAAACAGCCTTACAATGCTTTAAAATACCACCAATAGCATAAAGGGCTATTTCCGAAAGCCCCGCATAACGATCACCCGCAAATACCGGGGTGTCGCCCTTCCAAATACTGAAATGGGTGTGCATACCCGAACCGTTGTCTGCAAAAAGGGGTTTGGGCATAAAGGTGACGGTCTTTCCGTGTTTATAAGCCACGTTCTTTAACACATACTTAAACCACATGAGTTGATCCCCCATCCTCAGAAGGGGGGCAAAACGCATGTCTATCTCTGCCTGGCCAGCAGTGGCCACCTCGTGATGCTGGCACTCTACTTTGATGCCTACCTTTTGGAGCGTTAGCACCATTTCGGTGCGCATGTCCTGGAATTTATCCGAAGGCGGTACAGGGAAATAACCCTCTTTGTGACGGGGTTTGTAACCCAAGTTAGGGCACTCTTCCCGACCACTGTTCCAGATACCCTCAATGGAGTCTACAAAATAGAAAGAATAGTTAGAACCCGTATCATACCTGATATCATCGAAGATAAAAAATTCGGCCTCTGGACCAAAATAGGCTACGTCACCCACTCCTGTGCTCTTTAGATACTCCTCTGCCTTTTTGGCCACGTAGCGGGGATCACGGGTGTAGGGCTCTTTGGTGATAGGATCAAAAACATTACAAATAAGGGTAAGGGTGGGCACCTCAAAGAAAGGATCGATAACCGCGGTATCTGGATCAGGCACTATGATCATGTCGCTTTCGTGGATCTCCTGCCACCCTCTAATAGAAGAACCATCAAAACCAAAACCCGCTTCAAAACTCTCTTCGCTAAGCTCCTCTACGGGCACAGAAAAATGTTGCCACATGCCCGGAAAATCGGTAAACCGCAGATCTACCATCTTTACGCCGTTTTCTTTGGCAAACTCCAGTACCTCCTTGGGCGTCATATGAACCTCCTCCTTTAGTGTAGTTTTTTTATAGACGGAGTTTCCGTCTCTCTTGTACAAAATTGCGTGATTTTTTCCTGTAAGAAAGACTCTAAATCTTGGGCCTCTGTACTAGAGAGTTTTTCCCCCTCTAGGGTGCGCACATAAAAGACATCTGAGGCTAGGTCGGCTTTATTGGAAATAAAGGCGCGCTGTATATCTAACCCTTTGCTATTGAGTAACTTGGCCAGGAAATATAGCAACCCTGGAGTATCCGGAGAAAATATCTCCACCACCGTAAAAAAATCGGAACTTTCGTTATCAATATGGACTGAACCTTCAACCCTCTTTTTAGGCACATGTCTAGAAAATAGTAAAGGCTTGGTGTCTTTCAAGATTTCCGCTAGCTGAATCTCTTCTCTAAGGGCTTTCCTTATCGTCTCTTCTACCTCTGGCCACCATATCTCCCCATAGGGACTGGCTACTTCGAAGACGTCAATGACTAATTGGTTAGAAAGGGTAAATATACGCGCCCTCCGCACATCTAGGTGATGCACCGCAAAGGACCCGGTAAGATCGGCAAAAAGCCCCGGGCGATCACGAGTAACAAGAGAAACCCTGTAAAGATCATTAATCTGCCTTATTTTTAGACAATAAAGGCCCTGATTTTTCGTAAATTCTTGGATAAGAGCTATATCTTCCTCCAATTGATCTAGCGGAGCATGCATTAAAAAGCAAGGAGGCAGGGCTTCTACCAGATCTCCAAAGCGGCCACGTAGGGCCTCTTCACGCTCTAATAATCTTTGAGCATTATCACCCACCAGGTCTCCCTTGGTGAGGATCTTGGCGGCCTTCAAAAATAACTCTTTTATCAGGGCGGCCTTCCATTCGTTCCAGGCCGAAGGGCCTGTGGCCCGCGAATCAGCCACGGTCAAAAAATATAAACGCGTAAGATGTTCGATATCTCCCACTTTCCGGGAAAAGTCTATCACTACCTTTTCTTCGGTGAGATCACGACGTAAAGCCGTTTCTATTAAAAGCAGGTGTTGTGCCACCAATTTGGCCACCTCTTCCGCCTGTTTTTTAGATAAACCTAAGCGATACGCTATTTCATAGGCCTTTTTCGCGCCCCTTTCCGCATGTCCAGGACCTTGTCCTTTTGATATATCATGCAAAAGCCCTGCCAAAAATAAGACCTCTTCGTCTCCCACCTGTTCCCAAATATTGGGTTCTTCCTGACGAAGCTTGTGTAGTTCAGCAACAGTAATAAAAAGGTGTTCGTCTAGAGGATGCACATGATAAACATCAAACTGGGTGAGCCCTAATAAACGTTTGAATTCCGGGAGGATAAAAAGCAATATCCCCGTATCTCTCATACTCTTAAGGGCCAGATAGGCGTGCGGTTTGATTAACATTTTTGTAAATATTTTCCCTTCCAACCCGGAAAAATTCCTCAAGGGCCACTTCTCTTTCAAAAAAGTCCGGGTCAGGTGGTGAAGCTTATACCCTGTTTGGGCCTGATAGTAAAAGATTTTTAACAAATAAGTAGGATCTATGAGGGCCTGTTCTCTAAAGGAGAGGTGAATGCGTCCCGAAAGAATCTCAAGCCCGGGGATAAGTTCGTAACGCGGCACATTATTGGAGCGGTCCAAGACCATTTCAATATGATCGAAAAAGGCCTCTGTTTCTTCGCGAATTATGGTCATGGCCCGGTAGATCTTGGCCATAAATTCCTCGGTGGCCTTCTCTGGATCTAGGCCAAAGCCCAGCTTTACCGCAATGGTAGGTTGATATTCAAAATATAGGCGGTCCTCCTTGCGCCCGGCCAACAGGTGTAACTCCTCACGGACACGGAGTAAAAAGGAAACCGCCTTTTCCAAAGTCAACCGCTCTTCGCGGGTCAAAAGACCTGCTCGTTCCATATCTTTTAGGCCCTTTAGACCAAACAAAATACGGGCCAACCAGAGGATAAGATGATAATCTCTAAGCCCTCCCAGGCCTTCCTTTAAATGAGGCTCTAGTAAAAAGGCCTCTTCACCATAGCGCCTTATCCGCCTGTGCCTGCTCTCTTTTAATTGCTGAAAGAGTTCTTTGCGACGTCCAGAAATCAGCCTTTCTTCAAAAAGACAAGTAAGCTTCTTAAAAAGCTTGCGCGAACCAGCTATGAGACGCATATTAAGGAGGGCCGTGAGAAAAGAAAGATCTCGTGCCGCATCGGCTAAAATGTCTTCAAGCGTACACACCCGATAGCCTACTTCTAAATGTTTATCCCAAAGGGTATAGGTAACCTTTTCTACCACCTCGGAGAGGATTTTGGCGGGAAGATCATGGTGTAAAAAGAGTAAATCTATATCTGAACCAGCACAGAGCTCCTTGTTGCCATACCCCCCTATAGCTACTAAGGCTAAGGGTTTGCGGTAAACCTTGGTGGGAAATGCTTTTTTAATGAGACGGTCGACCTCAAGACACCTGTTGACCAGAGCACGCCTTTCTAATAAAGGGGCCTTGAGGTCGACCCTTTCCACGGCTAGACAGCCTCCCGACCGCGCTCACCCGTACGGATACGAATGGCCTCTTCTACAGGGAGGATAAAGATCTTACCATCACCGATCTTGCCGGTACGGGCACTGTTAATAATGGTCTCCACTACCCGATCTACTTGTTCTGCTTCCACTACCAGTTCGATCTTGATCTTGGGCAAAAAATCTACTACATATTCTGCCCCTCGATATATCTCCCGATGGCCCTTCTGCCGACCAAATCCCTTTACCTCACTGACCGTCATGCCCTTGATGCCTATCTCGGCCAGGGCTTCCTTTACCTCCTCTAACTTAAAGGGCTTGATAATGGCCTCAATTTTTTTCATATACCTCCTCCATGTCTTTTGATTAAAAAACGCCTCAAAAACATACAAAAAATATACCAAAATTTATTTATTGTAATACACATTTAGACCAAAAACAGACTATTCTTTTAGATCCTTAGGAATAGCCGGCAAAATATTACGTTGTTGTAAAGATTGGGAGTATTTTTTAACAACTTTGTGTAAATCCTCCCTGGTGGCCTTTTGAATCTTTACAATCATTCCTTCTAAGTAAATATCCACTTGAGCGTTATGGCCCGCCCTACGTAAGGAAAATAAATAGGCATTTTCTCTTAATTCCAAGTGTAAGAGGGGTAAACAGGCCTGTTTAAAGACTTCTGTCTCTACTAAGTTTAAGACTTCAAAGGCCTTAGGATGGGGAAGACCAAAGGCTGAAGCTTCCTGGGTGGGACGCTTCATCAAAAGAGGCCATATTTCCAAGCGGCTACGAGGCACACAACCCACCAGGGTCAAAAAATGTACCGGCTGAAATTTGCGCCTCCTGGGAAATCTATAATAAAGGGAACCCTCTTCATCAAAGAGTATTTCCTTAAAGGCTAAACGGTGTCCAAACCCGGCAAAGGAAATGTTAAACCGCAGCGAAACGTCTAATAAAGTAATCTTTAGCGTGCGCGGGGGATGGGGAAAGAGGGTGGGCCCTGGACGCAAACGATAGATCTCCAGGATGTGTCGCCAGTAATTTTCTTGTAAGAGTTCGCGCTGATGGAGGAGGGTCGCTACTTGTCGGGTCAGTTCTTGAATAGTGCGTTTCTGGGTACGTCGAGAGAGCCGGCGTAGATACGCCCGGCGCTGTTCATAAAAAGATTCCGGGTTTCGTTCTAAGTCTAATAATTCAAAGGCCAGATTAATCTCTACGGCTCGCTCTTTAGCCCCAGAATGCACATCTGGATGATAGGCCCTCTGCAGGGCACGATAACAGGCCTTAACCAAATTAAATAAGGCCTGGTTATCAAGCTCCCGTACTATCTCAGGCGCTATACCTAAAACTTCAAAGGGATTCCTGCGTAGATTCTTAGGCATAAAATAAAAAAGAAAACCTCAAACAAAGACTCAGTAAACCTGTTGTGCAATATAATTTTTGACTCCCGGATTAAAATAAAAAAGGGGCCGGCCATAAGCCGAGTTCTGTCCCCCATTTGGGGTGGTGATCATTCATCTAGGCCGTTGGTTACCCAACGGCTCTAGCGGCCTACCCAGGAGCTTCGGGCGGGCCACCCTCCAGCGCTCCTCTACACGGCCTTTCTCCGGGTGGGGTTTACCGTGCCCCCTCCTGTTACCAGGAGGGGCGGTGGGCTCTTACCCCACCTTTTCACCCTTACCCCACTTATGTGGGGCGGTCTATTTTCTGTGGCACTTTCCAGGGGTTACCCCCTCCGGGTGTTACCCGGCACCCTGCCCTGCGGAGCTCGGACTTTCCTCTGAAGGCCCTAAGACCTCCAGCGATCACCGACCGACCCCGTATATAATTTTAAATACCAGAACTATTTTGGGGAAGAGGCCTGAGCTTGATCTTCTTTTTCCCCTTCACCCTCGGGTAACTCCCCAAGGAGCTCAGCGTAGGCCTTCTTGTAGAAGATGATCCTTTGACAAATGGGACACTCGTGTACCTGGTCATCCCGAATGAGTTCGTTATATAATTGAGGGGGAATATTCATGTGGCATCCGTCACAGATAGCATTTATAACCCCTACTACCGCTAACCCATTGCGCCGGGTTTTGATAAACTCGTATCTTTTAAGCAATGATGTAGGAATATTTTTAGCTATGCTTTCGCGTTCTTCCCATATAACACGACGCTGTTCATCTAATTGTTCCCTTTTAGCTTCGTACTTAGCCCTTTCTTCGGCAACTTTTGTCTCTAGTTCGTGTAATTCTTCTACAAGCTGTTCTTTCTCAGCATTCAATTTTTCTAACCTGTCCATTATGTTGATAATTTCTTCTTCTCTAAGTTTATTGGCCTTTTTTATCTCCTCTATTTCCTTCAGTAAGGCCTGATATTCCCTCTGAGCCTTTACTTCCATAAGACGATTCTGACTTTTACGTAAGCGTTGGTATTCTTGTTCTAGTTCGTCTTCGTAAGACCTTTTTTTATACTTTAACTCTTCTATTTCTTTTTCTAACTTCATAATTTCTTCCTTTTTGGCCGCCAGATCCTTTTCTACGGCCAAAAGGGACTCGGGACAATTTTCTTTTTCTCTATCCAACGCTAAAATTTCTAAATCGACTTTTTGTAATTTGATCAGATTAGCTATATCCTCGCGCACAATTACCTCCTCCTTACATAGCAAAAATCCTTTTATAAGGCGATCTTTCCTCAAGGGTATAAATTTGGGGGCTCTCTGAATTTTTTGAAAAGTATTCTTTAAAGAACCGGGCCATTTCAGGCACTATGATAACTTCTGTTTCAAAATGGCCGGCTATTATCAAGGCAAGACCGTAAATCTCGGCAAGCCGCGCTTGGTGATATTTGCATTCTCCTGTAACTAACACATCCACCCCTTCTCCCAACACTTCTTCAAGAAACCCACCCCCTGCCCCTCCACAAATCGCCACCCGCTTTACAAGACCAGCCAAATCTCCTACCACATCTAAGGCTTGGGTCTTTAACTCCCTTTGTACTATATGGGCAAAATCTTGAAGGCTAACAGCTTCGGAAAGCTCTCCCACACGGACTATATGGTCCTCTCTCCCCATAGTTTGCCAAGAGACCAGACCCAATTTGCGCGCCAAGAGATCGTTGACCCCGTTGAGAGCGGCATCTAAATTGGTGTGGGCGGAAATCACCGCAATATGGGCCCTTATTACCTCCGCAATCAAATTCCCCCACGGATTATCGAGCTCTATTTTCCGTAGGGGATTAAAAAGTAGTGGATGATGGGTTATAAGGCAGTCTATTTGGAGACTCTTGGCCTGCGAAAGGACGGCAGGGGTTAAATCTAAGGCAACGGCGAGGCGCTTTACAACCTGCGTTAAGGAGCCTATTTGTAGACCTACATTATCCCACGATTCAGCGAGATACGTAGGAGCCCATGTCTCTAATGCCTTTAATACATCTTCTACAGTTATGGCCATATTTTAGGCAAAATAAAAAGGTGCAAACTCTCGCTTGCACCCTTCTGGTGGGCCCACCTGGACTCGAACCAGGGACCTACCGGTTATGAGCCGGTGGCTCTAACCAGCTGAGCTATGGGCCCACAGAATTTTTCTTCTAATGTATCCCTCCGGCTTCTTTTGTCAAGAAAGGTCATTTTATAAAGCAGCGTAGTTTACGACTTCGACTAGGATGACGCAGCTTACGTAGGGCTTTGGCCTCTATCTGCCGGATGCGCTCCCTGGTGACGCTAAATTCTTTGCCCACTTCCTCGAGAGTGTGTTCCCCCCTTTCGCCAATGCCAAAACGCATACGCAAGACCTTCTCTTCTCTAGGAGTAAGGGTGGCCAACACCCTCCTTGTCTGCTCAATCAGACTCAAGCTAATGGCTACCTGGTCTGGTGAAGGCACCCGCGGATCCTCTATAAAGTCTCCCAAATGAGAATCTTCGTCTTCCCCAATAGGGGTCTCTAAAGATATGGGCTCTTTAGCAATCTTTAAAATCTTGCGCACTTTTTCCACCGGTAGCTCCATACGCGCTGCTATTTCTTCTGGAGTGGGCTCCTGACCGTTTTCCTGATAGAGCTGGAGCGAAACCCGGACCAACTTATTAATAGTCTCTATCATGTGCACAGGGATGCGTATGGTACGGGCTTGGTCGGCGATAGCCCGCGTTATGGCCTGGCGGATCCACCACGTGGCGTAAGTAGAAAATTTATATCCCCGACGATAATCAAATTTTTCAACGGCCTTCATCAAACCTATGTTACCTTCCTGAATGAGGTCTAGAAACTGAAGCCCACGTCCGGTGTATTTCTTGGCTATAGAGACTACTAAACGCAAATTGGCCTTAACCAATTCTTCTTTGGCCTGCCGAGCCTTTAAAAGCCCCAATTCCACCTCCTTGGCCAATTCTGCCAAGGCCTTGGCCTTAAGCCCGGTCCTTTCCTCGGCCTCTTTAATGGCCTTTCGCGCCAGGAGATAACGCGCCCTTAAGTTGAGGAAAAAATCTACGTCTATCCCGAGCCGTCCTGCTGCCTTTTCAATATCGGCAAGGTGTCCGTTGGTCCTTAAGAAATAGGCTGATAGTCGGGGCAGCGAGTGTCCAGATTCACTTTCGCATTTCTTAAATTCTTTCTGGGCCTCATAAATGGCCTTCCAGGCCTCTAAAACCGGAGACGTCAGACGTTCAAGACAACGTTTGTCTAAACGTACCTGGGCCAGACGAGCAAAAATTTCCTGCCTGATCTTGTTCATCCGCGGGCGCAAACGCAACTTTACCCTACGATGAGCCTTGTGGTAGTCTCTGTAACAGTCTAAGAACTCCCTACAAAGGCTTTTTAATTCCAGTAAAAGTCCCTGTAGTCCCTGGTTGCGCTCCTCATACTCGTTTTCTTCATCGGTAAAGCAGTCGTCCAGATCGCGCACAATCTCTCGGGCCTTAAGTCTCCCTTCTAAGTATTCTTCACAGATATTTAATACTTCTTCCACCACACATATCGCCTTAAGAGCCGCTTTGAGGGCCTGCTGTTCGCCTTCTTCAAGAAACCGAGCCACCCGAGCTTCGTCTTCTCTAGATAACAACCGGGCCTGCCCCATCTCTTTTAGATAAAGCTTTACTGGATCGGAACGGGAAATTTCCTCGATAACCTCCTCTACCGCTTCTACTTCTACATTCTCGTCTTTGACTTCTTTGGAGATCTCCGGTCTGATATCCAACCCCTCTACGAGCTCAGCCACCTCCTCTATCTGGGAGGTCAAAGGTTTCATAACAGAAAAGGACTTTAACCTCCGGCTTTGATGCTCCTCTAGCCCCTCCATCTCCATAAATTCCTTTTGAAGATCTGCCATAGCCCCCCTCCCCTATTATTTTTAGAGGTCACAACGTAATTCTTGATATTTCTGAAGGAGGCGTTGGGCCTCTTCGTGACGGCCCTGCCTTTCGGCCTCCTTGATAGCCTTAATCAGGCCTAATAGCCTTGACTCTTGGCGGCGTTTACGTAGACAAACCTTGATTTCCTCTGCCACTTTAGATGGCGGGACTTCCTCTTCAAAGGCCGGAGGAGAAAGCAAGATTTCACTAATCAAAGTTTGGAGTTCCATATCAGCAAAGGAGAGTTCTTCAATATCAAAACGCCCCTTTGTTCGCCATAAGAGAGAAAGCTCGGTGTAAAGGCGTCGGTATAAATCTTGAGTAAATATTTCCTCTACTCCTTCGGCTTCAAGTTCAGCGAAAAATTCCGGGTGAAATACTAAAAATTCCAGTACCGTTCGCTCAAAGTATCGTTTATCCTCGGGATTAGTAACCTTGACGGTGGCCTTAAGCCCCCGGGCCAGGGCCTGTCTTATCGCCTTTACCCCAACGCCGGTTTCTTCGCTCAAACGAGCCAAGTAGAGCTCATAAAGTACCGGGTCTTTGAGGGCCTCAAACACAGGTGCCAATTCCCTTATCAGGGAGACATAACCCTCTGGCCCCGCCCCAATCCTGTTTTTTAGGGTTTTCAAGATGAAATCAAATAAAGGTAGGGCCCTTTCCTTTTCTCTTAAAAAGGCCTCTTTTCCGTAACGCCTTACATATGAATCGGGGTCTTCCCCCTCGGGTAAACTTATTACTCTGGGATATACACCTTCGTTAAAAAAGAGAGGCGCTGTCCGACAAGCGGCCTTTACCCCCGCCTCATCGGCATCAAACACCAGAAACCAATTGGAGGTAAAGCCCTTCATTAGACGCACGTGGTAAGAGGTGAGAGCGGTACCTAAAGTTGCCACTACTTCTCTTACTCCGTATTCGTAAAGGGCCAAGAGATCCATGTAGCCTTCTACTACAAAGCCAAAACCAGCTTTACGAATAAAGGAACGGGTTTGAAATAACCCATATAATAAACGCCCCTTGTGATAAACCGCTGTTTCCGGTGTATTTAAATACTTAGGCTCTCCCCTCTCTATTACTCGCCCCCCAAAACCTACTATCTTTCCGTTGAGATCATATATGGGGAAAATGAGCCTTTGCCTAAAACGGTCGTAAAAACTGCCGTCTTTTCTCACCGCCAAAAGCCCGGCTTCAACCGCCAAAGAAAGGTCCACTCGCGACAAACGCAAATGAGAAGCCAAACTGTCGTAGGAAGCCGGGGCAAAACCTAAACCAAAGGCCCGGGCCGTATCCCTGGAAATACCTCTTTGGGCAATATAATCGCGGGCCTCTTGCCCCCCCTTGGCCACCCATAACATCTGCTCAAAAAAACGCTTGGCCTGTTCATTTAAAACTAATAGGTGCTGCCTCTTCTCTGAAGTTTGATCCTCCTGTCGTGAGGAATAAAGGGAGCTAATATCTATATTATAACGTCGGGCCAATTCCTTTACGGCCTCTCCAAAGCTTAGATTGTGAAATTTCATATAAAAGCCAATGACGTCTCCCCCCACACCACACCCAAAACAACGAAAAATCTGTTTTTCCTCGCTCACGGTAAAAGAAGGTTTACGGTCGCTATGAAAAGGACAAAGCCCCAAGTAATTACGCCCTGTACGTTTTAAATTTATATATTCACCAATTACATCTACTATGTTGAGCTCTCTCTTTAATTTCTGGACCGCTTCTCGAAGACTCACTTAACCTCCTCCCTACAGGCCAGTTCTACCACGGTAACTGCCTCACCACCTTCATATGTTTTTCCTGGCCGTACACGAGAGACCTGAGCATGTTCCTGCAAATAATTTCTGATAGAACGCATGAGCTTCCCTGTGCCTAAGCCATGAATAATAGTGAGTTGTGATTTACCCAACAAAAAGGCCTGGTCAATTACTTTGTCCAGTAACGTCAAGGCCTCATCTACTCTAAAACCAACTACGTTTACCGTGGTAGGAACTTCTGTTTCCGCCTTTACACAAACCCTAGGGGGAGAAGGTCTTCCTTCCTCAGGGAGGACTATCAAATCCTTGGTGGCAATTTCTACTTTAAAAGGGCCCAATTGGACCTCCGCGACCTTACCCTTTACCTTTAATACCCTACCCTCTTGCCCCATTCCCCGAAGTTTTACCCTTACCCCAGGCTGCAGAGGACCACTGGACTCTTCTTCGATTAGGATACTACTCCTTTCGTCTCTAACGCTGCGCCAAAATTCCTCTTGGGCCTTACGAACGCCCTTTTGAGAAGATTTGACCTCCTGGATGATCTGTCTAAACCTTGCTTCAAACTCTTCAAGACGCCTAAGAAAATAGGTCTCCAGTTCTTTCTTACGCTGGGCCAAACGTTCTTTTTCGGCCTCTAATTCCCTGCGTAGCCGTAATTTTTCTCCCTCAAGTTGCCTTTCTCTTTCTCCCAAAAGCCGACGCTGCCGCTCAAGATCAGCTAAAGCCGCCTGTAAACTACGGAGGACCTCTTTAAAGGCCTGATCGCCCCGGCCTAAAAAGTCTTCTGCTCGTAAAATAATTTCTCGAGGCAATCCTAAGTTACAGGCCAAAGATAAACCATAGGATGAACCGGCCACACCATAAGTTAACTTATAGGTGGGTTGGCCGGTGTGTTTATCAAAAGCAACAGAAAGGGGTAAGACATTAGGCTGGTTAAAGGAAAAGGCCTTCAATGCTTCGTAGTGTGTGGTAGCAAGCACCCGGGCCCCGGTACCAAGGAGGTATTCCAGCACCGCCATCCCCAAGGCTGCCCCTTCGGACGGGTCCGTACCGCGTCCTATTTCGTCTATAAGAAATAATCTCCTTGGCCCTGCTTGCTCAATGATCTCTTTTAGGCGCTTGATGTGGGCCGAAAAAGTGCTCTCTTTCCGGGAGATATCCTGTTCGTCTCCTATATCCACCAAGATTTTTTCAAAAACAGGCACCCTACTATCTGGAGAGGCAGGGATAGGGATACCCGATTGCACCATGAGGCACAAAAGGCCTATAGTTTTAAGAGAAACGGTCTTACCCCCTAAATTAGGACCGCTTATTATCACCACGGGCTTGTCTGAAGGAAAGATAAAATCGTTGTGTACAACTGGGCACCCAGAAAGTAAGAGCAGAGGATGCACGGCGTTTAAGAGTTTAAACCCTCCGTCTTCCACAAGTGCGGGCAAGCTTCCGTTGATGCGTTCTCCGAACAAAACCCGCGCCTGTAAGCTGTCAAGTTCAGCGATGCTTTCTTCGAGTAAGAAGAGGCCGTCTTTGTGGGCAAGGATTTCTCTCGTTACCTGGGTAAGGATACGTACTACTTCTCGTTTTTCTTCTAAAAACAGGGCCTCAAGCCTATTGGCTAAAGGTATTATTGTGGCCGGCTCTATGTAGACCGTAGCCCCGCTACTTGATGTATCGTGCAAGATGCCTGGTACACGATGTTTGGCCTCTGCCTTTACCGGAATTACATAGCGGCCTCGACGTTGCGTAACTATCTCTTCCTGTAAGAAGCCTCTTCGGGCCGCTTCTCTTAAAACCTTAGAAAGCTCTTCTTTGAGGGCCTTTTGAACGGCACCAATACGCTTTCTAATTGTGTGAAGAGCAGGGCTTGCTTGATCACAAATTCCCTCTCCATCAGGGGTAAGTATCTTCTCCAAACGGGATAAAAGGGGCTTTAAATCGGGAATTTGGGTTATTTGAGCCTTGAGCAAAGGTAAAGACAGGCCTTTAAGATGAGACCTCAAAGTAAAGAGAGTATGAATGTAAGTCTTTACTGTATTTAGTTCGTCTGGCTTGAGATATTGCCCAGACTTCACCTCCCGCAAAAAGGCCAACGATTCTAGAGGGGGTAAAGGCAGCTTTCCTTTGGCGCTTATAACCTGCGCCATCTCTCCTACTTTGGAAACTTCTCGCTGGACTTCGGAAAGAGTAAAAAAAGGAGTTAGACGTTTAATTTTCTCCTGTCCAGGTTGGGTCTGGGCCTCCTTTATTAAAAAGGCCTTTATTTGCTCAAATTCTAGTTTATCAAAAGGGCCGGCCTTCATGCCAAGCAAATTATTAGTCAACCCCTCAAAAAACAGGAAACGACTCCTCTGTCCTTCTACCGGTTATGTGTACATTTAAGATATTCTTTTGCACAAGAGGAGGCCCGGATCTCCTCTCTAGCAATAAAGAAATCCGGGCTAGAAAAAACATAGAATCAGTCGTATTGTTTCATTCTTTTTAGGCGTTTTAAAAGCCTCTTGCGGGCAGCCATAAGCTTCTTTTTCCGACGCACACTAGGCTTTTCGTAAAATTCCCGCTTCTTGATCTCTGATAGAATACCCGCCTTTTCACACATTTTTTTGAAACGCTTCAGGGCCTGCTCAAAAGGTTCATCTTCTCGGACAATTACTCCAGGCAAAAAAATCTCCCTCCCTCCGATGTTTTAATTATTTATATAAGAGGAACATATTAAGAACTGGCATGTCTGTCAACTATTTTGCAGAACAAAATGAAGAATTATTCATTTAAACCCTCAGGTTTTGAAGACTGGTAAAGGGAATTTAGACTTTGCAATATACATGCCGGAAATTTGGTGAGCTTTCCTGTCTTTTTGGCCACAGGTACATGCAAGGTAAAGCCTTCCACAAGGAGTTTTTTGTCTCTAAATATGCGGTAATCAAAACGTACTTTATAGGAGTTTAATTGGGAGATTCTGGTTTCTATCTCTACCAGATCATCATAATGCGCTGGAGCCCTATACCGCACATACACTTCCACTACTGGCAAGACCAAGGCGTACTTTTCTTCTACTTCTCTATAAGTAAGGCCGCTTGCGCGGAAAAGCTCCGTACGCCCTATTTCAAATAGACGCAAATAATGGGCGTAATATGTTACGCCTCCACAATCTGTATCGCCATAGATGATACGATAAAAAACCCGTGATATCTTAGGTACACCTGTGTCGGTACTCATTTTAGAGGCAAATAAACACACATTGTTTGAGTCTTCAAGGAGGTAAAGTGTCTAAACTCCCCAAGCGCAACGCTCGGGCCATGGCCCTTAAAATCCTTATACGTTGGGAAGGCAAAAAGCCCCTCTTAGACGAAGTGCTCTCTGAGGTGTTAGACAAAAGTGTCCTTCCTGATCCCCGCGACCAGGGGCTTGTCAGCGAACTGATAAACGGGGTAATAAGGCACCTGGTCTTTATTGACTATATGATTTCCCGCGTAAGCAAAAAGCCCCTGGAAAAAATGGACCCTGAGGTACGTAACTTACTTCGCCTTGGTACCTACCAGATATTTTTTACGCGTATTCCAGATCAGGTTGCCGTGGCAGAAACCTTAAAAATTGCCCAAAGGCACCGAGGGCAATGGATTATAAACTTTTTAAACGCCGTACTAAGGGAATTGGTCCGTAAAAAAGACCACCTCACTCTACCTCCTCGCGAAATGGATAAAGAAACCCATTTGGCCACCAAATTTTCTTACCCCCGCTGGCTAATCAAACGCTGGTTGGCACGGTTTGGCGAAGAAGAAACAGAGGCCCTTTTACAAGCAGGAAACGAAAGGCCTATACTGGTGGTGCGTACAAACACCTTGCGCCTTTCTCGCCAACAACTACTACTCTACTTGAAGGACAAAATACCAAAGGCTTGCCAAGGGGAATTTAGCCCCGACGCCCTAAAGTTGAAGGGATTTAGCGGCCGTATAAGCGAGCTTAAGGCCTTTAAATTTGGCTGGTTACAGGTACAAGATGAGGCAAGCCAATTAGTCAGCTACTTATTGGCCCCGCGTCCGGGGCAACGTATTCTTGACGCCTGTGCCGGTGTGGGGGGAAAGACCACCCATTTGGCTCAATTAATGCATAATACAGGTAAAATTTACGCCTTAGACATCTACCCTTGGCGTCTCAAACGCCTGGAAGAAAACGCCAAACGCTTAGGGGTTACCAATATCGAAACCTTTAGTCTAGACGCCACCCAGGCGGTAAAAAAACTTGGAGGAAACTTTTTTGACGCCATATTGGTAGATGCTCCTTGTACTGGTACCGGAATAATTAGGAGACATCCGGACATAAAGTGGATGAGGTCCCCTCAAGACCTTGAAGAAATTCCCAAAAAGCAACTTTCCTTACTGGACTCTTTGGCCCCCTTGCTAAAAAAAGGAGGCGTAATGGTATATGCCACTTGCAGTCTAGAACCAGAAGAAAACGAAGGGGTAATAGAGGCCTTCTTGCACCAACACCCTGATTTTCGCCTAGAAAAGGCCCAAAACATCTTGCCTGAAGCCGCAAAGATCTTGGCTGACGAGAGGGGATTTTTACGTACTTATCCTCATCGTCACGGACTAGACGGCTTCTTTGCGGCCCGTTTACGCAAGTATTAGCATAGCTGGGTCAAAAAAGTTCGCAGGTTTTTTAGGTAGGTAAAATGCCTTTGGACCAAATAGCGCAGGCGGTCCAAGGCCTTGGGTATATATCTCTCAAACCAAGATTTACCCATAAGACTCAGGCGGGCAAAGGCCCCAAGGATCTGAAGATTCCTCATAAGGGCTAGGTGGTAAAACTCTTCGACGAAAGCCTTGTCTCGTTTTGTATACAGTAAATAGAGCTCCAAATATTGCTGAATTTCTTTCGGAGAAAGCCCCACATAAGGATCGATAAGTAGACTTGCTAGATCATACGAAGGGGGACCTAAGCGGGCCCCTTGAAAGTCAATAATATAAGGTTTCCCCTGGCGAACCATTATGTTTCGAGACTGAAAGTCCCGGTGCAGAAGGACCAGGTCGGTAAACTTACCGAGGGCCTCTTGACAAAAATTTTTTAACTCTTCGTATAAAGCAGGACTAACCACAAGGCCCCGGTAGTCCCTTCCAAAAGAATTTAAAAAATAAAGGGCCTCATGCTCCCACATAATTTTAAAGTCATAATGGGTAGTTTGCAGACAGTAGCGCGGGTCAAATTGCTCGGCTAGAGCCTGAAAAGTTACTAACCACTCTATAACCTTGGGATAAACGAGCCTTCTTGGGCCTGGTGATAGGTCCTCAAGATGTAGATCTCCCAAATCTTCGACCAGGACGAGCCCCGAGGAGAGATCATAGGCCCATATTTTGGGGACCGTCAGCCCTTTTTGAGCCAAAAATAGACCAATATGTACATAAGAATAGGCCTCTTTGAGTCCTTCTTCTCCATCCTGAGGCAAAATCAATATAAAAGGGCCCTGGTTAGTTGATAGACGCAAAAATCGTCGACAAGATCCATCTCCCCTCAAGGGGCTAACTGCTATTAAATGGATTCCGGCCTTCTGGAGTAGGTTATATGCCTGTTGAGGCAACAAGTTGTTCATGTTTTTCTATATGAGCCCTTAAAATTGACCTTTATACTTGAATTATTATCAAAGAGGCGCTATACGTCGAGCCGAACCCCAAAAATATCTTAAGGAGATGGGCAATGCGTATAGATATCAATAAAGAACACCTCCCCGAAGAGATTTTGGCCGACCTAAACGAAAAATGGCGACGGTGCGCCCGGCGTATAATACTTTCTACCACGTTAGCTGGCTGCGGCCACCCTGGTGGATCTCTTTCATCTTTACATATGCTTATCCTCCTTTATGCCTTGGCCAATCATGACCCTAAAGATCCACGCAAACCAGATCGGGATCGTATAGTCATTAGCCAAGGGCACATAAGCCCTGGGGTTTACGCTGTGCTTTGCGAATACGGTTATTTCCCCGAAGAACCTTTTCTTATGGAATTCAGGCGGGCTTCTTCGGCCTTTGGCGGGCATGTAGAACAATCTGTCCCTGGAGTAGAATGGAACACTGGTAACCTTGGGCAAGGACTCTCGGCGGCCTGCGGCATGGCCAAGGCCTTAAAACTCAAAGGCATACCAAGTTGGGTATTTTGTTTGATGGGAGATGGGGAACAACAAAAGGGGCAAGTCATTGAAGCCCGGCGCTGGGCCGTAAAGTTTGGTTTAGATAACCTTATCACCCTAATTGATTACAACCGTCTCCAAATTGGCGGCGACATAGCCCAGGTCATGCCCCAAGATATTCCGGCCGAAATAAAGGCCACTTACTGGAATTTATTAGAGACCGATGGACATGACTTTAACGCCCTCTATAAAACACTTCGTTTAGCCCTACGGCACCAAGTAAAACACCCCCAACGCCCCACGGCCATCCTGGCCCATACTGTCATGGGAAAGGGTATATCCTTCATGGAAAACGACCCCCGCTGGCACGGTATGGCCTTACCTAACGATATGGCCAAAAAGGCCCTTGAAGAACTGGGTTTTGACCCTGCAGAATTGGATATACTTGCGGAAAAAAGAAAAACTTATGTTATTTCTTTCCCCCATCAAGATTTCGAACCTGAACACCCAGATATAGACCCGGGAGAACCTATCCTATATGGACCGGAGACCAAACTTGACAATCGTTCGGCCTACGGTAAGGCCCTCTTGTCTTTAGCAGAAAAGAATAATTTAAAAGACCGCCTCCCCAAAATACTAGGACTTACTTGTGATCTTGAAGGTTCGGTCAAAATGGGGGCCTTTCACCAATATTGTCCCCAAGCCTTTTTTGAGTCTGGTATTCAAGAGCACCACACCGCTTCTGTGGCGGGAGCCCTATCCAAGGAGGGTTTTTTAGTCTTTTTCTCCACCTTTGGAGTATTTGCCGTGGATGAAACTTACAACCAGCACCGCTTAAACGTATTGAATCGTTCTAACCTTAAAATCGTGAGCACCCACCTTGGTCTAGACGTAGGAGAAGACGGCCCCACACACCAGTGTGTAGATTACCTGGGGCTCCTTTTGAACTTATTAGACCTAAATATCTTTATGCCTGCTGACCCCAACCAGACCGATCGTATCATTCGTTATGTGGCCACCCAGAAAGGCAACTTCTTTGTGGGCATGGGACGTTCCAAGATACCTGTTATCTTAGACGATTCTGGCCAACCCTTCTTTGGCCCAGACTATCAATTCAAACCCGGGAAAGCCGATTGGCTAAAAAAAGGCACCCAAGCCACGTTGGTGACTTATGGAGCCATGGTCCACAGGGCCCTTAAGGCCGCTGATCTTCTGGCCGAAAAGGGAATCTCAGTAGGGGTACTTAACATGGCCTCTATTAGACCCTTGGACGAGAATGCCTTGCTTGAAGCAGCCAATATAGGGCCTATACTAGTAGTGGAAGACCATGTGGTAGAAACAGGGCTTGGCACCTTGGTAGCAAGGTTTTTAGCCTTAAAGGAGATTAAAGTCACCCTAAGCATCAAGGGTGTTGAAAGATATGGGTCTTCGGGTAAGCCCGAGGATCTGTATCGGGAACAAGGTCTTGATCCCCAAAGCTTAGTACAGGAGATAGAAAATCTCTTACGTTAAGACCTTGGAAGAAAAGGAATTACCCTTAACAGAGCATTTAGCCGAGCTCAGAGACTGCATTATTAAGTCGTTAATAGCCGTTGCCGTGGGCTCTATTGTTTGTTATTGGCAACTTGACCGACTTTTGCACTTTATTTTGGCCCCGTTACTACCTGTACTTCCCCCTGGAGAGAGGCTGATCTTTACGGCCTACCAAGAGGCCTTCTTTAGTTATATAAAATTGGCCGTAATATTTGGCGCTATGGTTTCTAGCCCCTTTATAATTTTTCAATTTTGGCGCTTTGTAGCCCCTGGGCTTTATGATCACGAAAGGCGTTTTGTACGTCCCATGATCTTTTTTTCCTCCATAGCCTTTATAGCCGGAGCGGCCTTTGCCTATTTTTTTGTCTTTCCCAAGGCCTTTTCTTTCTTGGCCAATTTTGCCGGCAAGCAGATCCTCTTGATCCCCCGCCTCAGAGATTACCTAAATTTTGCTATTCGATTGATGTTTATTTTTGGGGTGGCCTTTCAAGTTCCCGTAGGATTAACAGTAGCCGCCAGGTTGGGGCTTATTTCAGCTGCAGACCTTAGACATTTTCGACGCTACGCCATTCTGGTGGCCTTTGTGTTGGCCGCCATTTTGACCCCTACCCCCGACGTGGTGAATCAATTATTTTTAGCTATACCCCTGGTGTTACTTTACGAACTAAGTGTTTTTCTGGTAGCCTTAGTAGGCAAGTAACCCATAGGAGGTCTGTCATGTTTGGACTAGGCACCCAAGAACTCCTAGTAATTTTGCTTATTGCCTTAGTCTTATTTGGGGCCAAACGCTTACCTGAAATAGGCGCTGGGCTGGGAAAGGGCATTCGGGCCTTTAAAGAGGGGCTTAAGGATGAAGAGAACACCAAAGAGGAGATTGGAGAGAAGAAGGCCTAAATAATGCAGGCCTTTATCTTGGCCGCGGGTAAGGGAGAAAGGTTACTCCCCTTTACCCATTATGTACCTAAGCCCTTGTTCCATATTGTGGGGCAACCTTTATTGGGCCTTCTTCTTGACAATCTTATAAAACTTGGGGTTTCCCGCATAGGTCTTAACGCCTATCATTTGGCCCCTCAGATCAGGGCCTTCATAAAAGAATACCAGGCCCTCCATCCGGGGGTCTCTTTAAGAATCTTTGAAGAACCCGTACTCCTCGGCCCTTTAGGGGGCTTAAGGGGGGCAAAAGACTTTTTTACCACCCCTACCCTGGTAGTAAATGCAGATATTGTAACTAATTTTCCCTTCATGACTTTATGGGAGGCCCATCAGAAGAATCCCGCCGAGGTCACCATGTTACTCCATCATTACCCTTCTTTTAATAACGTGATGGTACAGCAAGACAATGTGGTGGGTTTTTCAAAGACTAAAGGGCAATATGCCTATACGGGAATCCAAGTGGTCACCCCAGAGCTAGTAAGGTCCTTAGGACCTGAAGATCGTGACTTGGTCCCTTCTTATAGCAAACTCTTAAAAAAAGGGTTTAAGATAAAGGCCTTAATAGCCACATCTTTTTATTGGCGTGATATCGGTACCTTAAGGTCTTATTTAGCCGTACACGAAGATATATTGTACCGAAGAGCCAAAATCCCCGGGATTAAAACCCCCAAAAGCCCCTTTGTTTATTACGTTTACCCGCAAAAACTACATTTTGAGGAATGGGTATTCATAGAACAGGGAGTATCAATTTCGCCTGGGACGAAACTCAAAAAAGTAGTCGCCTGGGAGGGCTCTACTATCCCTAGAGGAACACACCAGGAAAAACTCTTTATTCCCCATGTAACACTGCATAAATAGCCTCTTTCAGCTGATCAATAGTATATGGCTTTATCAATCGCGCCTTAAACCCGTAATTTTTGTAATTAGACATTACAGGGTCATTGGCATAACCACTGGCAATAATTACCCTGGCTTCAGGATCAATTTTTAAAAGTTGCTTACAAATATCCTTACCATTCATACTACCTGGAATAGTATAGTCTAAAATTACTAGATCAAACGGATTAGATTTCATATATTCACGATAGATAGATAAACCTTTTTCTCCATCTTCAGCAAGAACTACTTCATAGCTAAGGAGATTAAGAATTTCTTTGGTAGTTTCACGAACCAGTTCTTCATCATCTATTACTAGAATACGTAATTTCTTATGATCAACATTTTTATCTTCATATTTTTCTTGCGATGACGCAACTATTTTATCTGTTTTAGATGATGGAAATGCGGGAAGATATAAATAAAAGGTAGTACCAATACCAACCTGAGATTCAACTCTAATGTGCCCATTATGTTTATGGATAATACTAGCTGTTATAGCAAGTCCTAGACCAGATCCATCTTTTTTAGTGGTAAAGAAAGGTTCAAAGATCCTTTTGATGTTTTCCTTTGGTATTCCGATACCCTGATCCTTAATACTAATTTCTATATATTCACGAGGCGGATAAAGTCCCAAAGAAGAAGCCTCTTTAGATGAAATATTTTTACAGGAAATATAAATATTTCCTGTATTTTTCATAGCATGTCGGGCATTAATAACCAAATTTTGGATAACTTGACTAATCTGTGCCTTATCTATTTTAGTTAACCATAAATCAGCTGGAAAAAAGAAATGACATTTTATATTGGAACCAGCCAAAACAAAATTAGTTGAATCAACAATAATATCCTTCAAAGAAGAAATTTCTTTTATTGGTTCACCACCCTTGGCAAACGTAAGCAACTGATTTGTTAAATTTTTTGCAACATCTAAAGATTTTAGTACATTTTCTATATATTTTTTTGCATCAATATCTTTTTTGTCTATTTTTAATTTAACTAATTCTATATTTCCCAAAATTGCCGCTATTATATTATTAAAATCGTGAGCAATACCGCCAGCCAACAAACTAATTGATTTAAGTTTTTCTGTTTTAATTATTTGATCTTGAATTGCTTTTTCTACTGTAATATCTCTAACAACAATAACATATCCTAAAAGATTATTCTCATTTATTATAGGAGATATACTGTAATTTATAAAAACCTTTTCTCCATCTTTCTTAACTAAAAACAGATTTGTTCTTTTAGATACAAATTTTTCTTGTGGCGCCAAAACATCAATTGGCCCATCATCGTTATATATTTTAATTATTTGATCTATTCTTTTGTTCAAAGCTTCATCTTCTGAATACCCAGTTAATTCTCTAACTTTTTTATTAACTATAGAAATATAACCTTTATCATCAATCACTATTACAGCATCAGCAATAGATTTCAAGGTCACCAACAATTTTTCCTTTTCTTCTTTAAGTTTACGATTCAAAATATATATATCTTCAAGACTTAAAGCTGACATTATAAAAAAGACTTTTCCTTCTAATACCATTTCATAAATTGCAGCTAAATAAGGAATTTTTTGTTTTTCTTTATTATTTAGAAAAATTTTGTTAACAGACTTTTCTTTACTGCTATCTAAAAAATTTCGATTAAGATCTGGACATATATCGTATATTGTTAAATTTTTATATTCATCTTGGTTATAACCTAAGTTTTTAATGGCTTTATTAGCATAAATAATATTACCTTCGTTATCAAAATAAATAATTATACATCCTATAAGGTTGAGAAAATTTTTAAAATGTTCTAGTAAAGTAGATATTTGTTTGTAACTATTGTTGATTTTCAAAACCATATAATTAAAAGCTTCCGCCAGATTCTGTAATTCATTATTCGCTTGTATATCTACTCTAACATCTAGATTTCCATCAGCTATCTTTTCGGCAGCATTTTTTAAAGTATATATTGGGTCTGTAATTTTATAAGACAATAGAAGAGCATAAATAGAAGATATGATGAGCAGAATCACCAAAAAAACTAACCAAAAGGCAAATATATGTCTGAAAATATATTTAGTACTAGCATAATCCTTGTTGACTTTAAAGATTAAGATATATTTTGATCCATTAACAAATATTTGGTAAACATATAAGCCATTTTTTTTGAAAAAATCACTTTTTTTATTTAACTTTAATAAACTTAAATAATGATAAGGCAGATCATTAACTCTATATAAGATATGTCCTTTATCGTTTACAACCCATATTTTTATATGTCCTACTCGCTCTTCATATTTTAAATAGTTCAAAATTTTCGATCTATCTTTTGTATTATTTTCCAAAAGGAACTTAAGCGTTTCTTTTGTTAAAAAGACATGTCTAGTTACATTGGACTCCACAAATCTGTTATATAATGTCCACAAAGAAAAACCTAAAAAAATATAGATTATCATTACAGGAATAAAAGAAACAAGAAAAAAAGACTTTAATATTTGAAATTTAATACTTGAAGACCTAAAACTCATATTCTAAACAAAACCCCAAAATATTATGCCACGATTTAATAAAGATTATTTCTTATAAGAAACAAAAGAATCAATACTTTTACCAAAAAAATAAAAAGAAAAAAGTATAAATAGACCACCTATACAAAAGAACTCAGAACACTCTTCTAAATAACACCAATAGCAAGTAAATATATGATAAGCTGGTATAGATTGCAAAAAACTAATTATCAAAAAAGAACAAAAAAATAAGTATTTTAAGGTTTTATCTGAAACCTTAAGAGACTTAAAGGCTATATACATTGCATATATTTGTATAGAAATAAAGACTAGCCCTTGTAAGTTAAAAATTTTCCTATAATATAGATCAGAGGGTATTTTCATGAAAAGCAAACCAACAAAGATAATAAACATCATGAGCAAGGATGTTAACATATTTAAAGTAAGAAGGAATTTTAGAATTTCCTTCTTTAATACAGAATTTATCGATTTTTCTCTAGATAAATATACAACATAATCTAAATAAAGTATTAATAATACTACCACATTAGGATAATTATGCGCGGAACCACAGAAACCTAAATCACTATTTGTCTTACAATAAAGATCATGAAATCCCATAATTATTACGCCAATTCCATAAAACAAAAAAGCTAGAGGCAAATATTTAATTGGTTCTAAATGAGTCTTTCCATAAACGTAGAAAAAGTAATAGGTTAAACTAAGAGATAAAATAAAAGCAGAGAAAGCAATCCAAAAGTGGAAATACCATTCTATATGGATATGGCGATATGTAAAACTACCTGTTTCCCAGTCTAAAATCAAACCAACAAGTGCTACAAACAATAATAGCGCAAAAAATATATCTCCTCGAGGGATAAAAGCAGCTTCTTCTTTCCCAAATTTTGCTAAATATTTTTCTAAATTCATCAATTTTAGTAATCGGCCTATTAGGAGATAAGGTAAAAAATAAAATGGGGTCTTGCCTCCAGATAAATTAGGCCTTAAAATAGTCATCCCTAAAAGGAGGGGTGCCCGAGCGGCCGAAGGGGCACGACTGGAAATCGTGTGTGCGCCTAACCGGCGCACCGTGGGTTCGAATCCCACCCCCTCCGCCATTCCTTCTATACACCAAGGATTTCCCGCATAGATGTTTGAATTTCGATAAAAAGCGATTATTATAGCTTGATCTATGGCTGCTGGGTCCTGCGCGACGGATCCCTGTGAACCCCGCCAGGCCCGGAAGGGAGCAACGGTAGCAGGGCTCTCCGGGTGCCGCAGGGTAGCCCAGCAGCCGCCAGGGAAGCGCCAAGGGCCTGGTGGCCCTCCCGGGCTTCAAACCCGGTGTACCGTCTGAGGAAGGCGGTAGGTGGGTTCGATTCCCATGCGCTTCCGCCATTTTTTGAAACTACCTACCTAAAAACTACTTACGAGATTTAACCTGCGTATCTTGGGAGAAGATTACGGCTAAGAAAATAAGCCGTATTTCGTTTCGAAAAAAAAGGAAATAAGATCCACTTTATTTTTGAAAGACAATTCACAGGAATTAAGCAAAATGGAAGTTAAAAAGCTCATTGTCTGTGCGCATCGAGAGGCCATAGGAAGGCTTGGGGGTTTTGCTGAGAAAAGGGCCTGCTGGCTTGCCG
>Ga0256840_1000967_pt1 | contig 28217 bp, 29 predicted proteins | sample 355202metaG_FD_185969 | JGI IMG/M metagenome (GOLD analysis project Ga0256840, IMG submission 185969) | Hydrothermal vent microbial communities from Mid Atlantic Ridge, Atlantic Ocean - 355-202 | ecosystem: Environmental > Aquatic > Marine > Hydrothermal vents | place: Atlantic Ocean: Mid... | reverse complement strand
CGTGTAGCAAAAAGAAAACTCACTTATAAGATAAACTTTAGTAAAGCAATATCTTCTGTAAAAGATATTTTGGTTAGTGCACTCAATGGCTTGTTGCTCGATATTGATATACAGGAATCCTTACAGATCATCAGCAAAAACCTGACACCGATACGACTAGGTAGAAGTTTTGAGCGTGAGAAAATACGCTGTAGACGACTTATGTGCAGGAAAGGTTACAGGTATGCTTAGTGATATCAATTACTTATGCTTATTTTAATGACATTGGGGGGGGGTGGGTATCTATAAATTCGTTCTGTATCCATCAAACTAATAAAGTTTAATAATCACAATAAAGCCCTGATTTACAGGGCTTTGGGTTGGATGATTTAATGTATTACATAGGGTAACTTTTAAAATGGAATATCATCATCAAAGTTATCATAGTTTTGTGGTGGTTCACTTGGTGAATTTTGTGCTGGTGCCTGTTGCTGGGGTGCGCCACTGCTACTACTTTGTTGTGCTTGTGGAGAAGGGCTAAAATCACTACTGCCCCCACTAGATTTTCCGCCTAGCATTGTCATCTCTCTTGCGACAATCTCGGTTGTGTAACGATCTTGACCATTTTGGTCTTGCCACTTACGTGTTCTTAAATTCCCCTCAATATAAACCTGCGATCCTTTGCGTAGGTATTCACCAACAATTTCAGCAAGTCGGTTAAAGAATACGACTCGATGCCATTCTGTTTTGTCCTTTTTTTCACCTGTTGCTTTGTCTTTCCATGTATCAGTGGTTGCTAAACTAATATTGGTGACAGCACCACCACTGGGCATATATTTAACTTCTGGGTCTTGCCCTAGATTACCGATAAGAATTACTTTATTAACACTTGCCATATTTTCTTCCTTTGTGAACTTATGATTCTTCTTTGTAGAAGAATCACTTTTCCTAATTAAAACATACAGGTTTGTTTTTTAAAAGAAGGTATACCCATCCCCCCTGTTTTTGACATATTTTTAATCATTTAAAATACTGTAACTGCTCAAATTAATTACTTATTTGGCGGCTGATAGCATATTAAAGCTCTGTAGATCCGTTAGAATATGCGCGGCTTCATTGAGAAATACATCTACAGGTTTTTTGGTGAAGATGTCATCATTTCTTTTTTCTTGCGCATCGCGTAGCTCTTTCATCGTTGTATAAACAGCTTTTCCTTTAAGGGTTTGTAGCTGGTTTTCTAGTTGTAATAACTTTTTATTAAACAGAGCTCGTTTAGCTTTTCGTTTTGCAAGATTAAGTGAAACTGATTTTTCATTGCCAGCATCAACCAATAGTTTCAGACGCTTTACTGTTGCTACATATTCGGGTGTATGTTGTCTTCTCTTTTCTGATTTGGCTTTAGCTTGTGTAATCGCACTGTGACCAAAAGCTCGATTATATTTTTTATGCTGTGCTTCATGGATTTTTCGCCAAGGTAAAGCATTTTTGTAGGCACGCTCACCTAGCTCAGCATCAATAGTCGGTAAGTTCCATGAAATATCAGGTATAACTCCCTTGTGCTGAGTACTTTCTCCATTAATACGGAAAAACTGAGCGGTAGTAATTTTTAATTGCCCAAGCGGCTTATCAAATTCTTTACGGGTATATGAGCCTAAAGGAAGTACAGTTTGTACTGTACCTTTGCCGAATGTTGTTTCACCAATAATAATTCCGCGTCCATAATCTTGTATAGCACCTGCAAAAATCTCTGATGCTGAAGCACTGCCTTTATCAATCATGACAGCCATTGGACCTTTGAAGACTATATTAGAATCTTCATCCTTTAAAACATCAGTACGCCCTGTTGAATCATTAATCTGTACGACGGGACCTTTCTTAATAAACAAGCCTGTGAGTGAAACTACTTCGCTTAAAGAGCCGCCACCATTACCGCGTAAGTCAATGATAAGTTCATCAATTCCTTGTTTCTTGAGTTCTAATAGTAGTTTTTTTACATCGCGCGTCGTACCTGCATAGTCTTTATCTCCTCTATTTCTAGCTTTAAAGTCGATATAGAAAGAGGGGAGTTTGATAACTCCAACTTTTGCGATTTTTCCATTCTCTTTCTTGATTTCAATAATACGTTTACTAGCTGCTTGATGTTTTAATTTGATTTTATCCCTCTGAATGGAGACAGTTTCAGGTTTTCCACCTAAGCCTGTTTCATGAGGTAGTATTGAAAGCACGACGGTACTGCCTTTTTTCCCACGGATGATATTGACTACATCACTTAAACGCCAGCCAATGATGTCTTTGATTGCTTCTTTATTGCCTTGTCCTACCCCGATAATTCTATCACCAGCAGATATTTTTCCCGTGAGATCAGCAGGACCGCCAGGGACAACACTAATAATCTTAGTATGTTCTTCGTCTTTTCGAAGTACTGCACCAATTCCGCTGAGTTGGAGACTCATGTTTATATCAAATTGTGCCGAAGATCGTGGCGATAGATAAGATGTATGTGGCTCTATAGCACCAGCATAGGCATTCACAATGGTTTGAAATAATTCATTGGGCTTGATCTGAGAAGTTCGTTTGGCAATATTCAGATAGCGTTTCTTTAAGCTTTTAATAGCTTCTTGTGGTTTTTTTTCTGATAGGGTTAGATTGATATAGTCATTTTTTAAGCGTTTATCCCAGAGAGCATTTAACTCTTTCTGTCCTTTTGCCCAAGGCGCCTCTCTACGATCGAATTGATAGGTGTCATTACCTTTGAGGTTAAGTGGCTTGCTAATGCGAGTGGCTGCATATTGTGAACGCTCTTTGACACGTTGCTGGTATAACTTAAAAATACTCACTCCTGCTTCGGTATCACCATTAAGAATATAATCATCAATATCATGACTATGTTTTTTAAATGTAGATATATCTTCTTGAGTAAAATAAATTCTGCTGGGATCAAGTTCTTGGATGTATTGATCCAGAATCTTTTCTGAAAAAGAGTCATCAAGTTTGAATTTTTTGTAATGATATTTTTTCAACATTGTATTGATCATTCTAAGTTCAAATGAATGTCGAGGTGTTAATTTGGCGATTTCTACAGAAGGCGCATCTTGTTTGCTTTCTTTTGCGCTAGCATCGCTGATTATTCCAGTACCATTGGGTGGGCTGCCTAAACAAGCACTTAAAAGTAATGACAAGGTTACTGTTAACGTCATTCTAGAAAAAGTAGCGTTTAGCGGTGGAAATTTCTGTTTTATCATTCTATTGATTCTTACTGTTTATTTTACAAAAAAGTGTTTAGCCTAAGTGCTTAAGGCTGTTCTGAATTCGTGGGATTAACGTAGTTAAGGAAACCTGATCAAGTCTAATTATTTTTCTGTACTAAATTCTAATCGACTTAAGCAGGTTTCACTTAAAAAAGCATTAATTTAAATTAATAATTAAAAAATTATTAATTTTGCCCTTGGATTTACTGAGTACCACTGCAATCAATTATGCTTTGATATAGCAGGTGATATTTAAACTATTGGCAAATCAATGGCTTATTTGTTTTGCTATAGTGATAATACAAGTTTACAACTATACCACCGACATGCACAAAAAACTAATCTATGTGATTAAGTTGTCGCTTATTTGCAATCCCTTTACGTGCTACTTTATTTTTGCTTAAAAAATTTTCCAGTGAGCCTCTTTGCTTCGATTGGATGAAATCCTTGTTTAAAGCTGCAAAGACAGTGCTATTGCTAAGCTGAAACTCTTCTGTTAGTGCGTTATAGAGTAGTTTATAGAGGCGTGGTAATGCAATTTTCCACGTGCTTTGTGTTTGCTCGTAAAGGTAGTCAGAAAGCCGCATAAAACGCTGAAAGGCTAAATGATAGTCTTCTTTAGACTGCTCATTAGTTTCATTATAATTGCTATTGTTGTTAATACAATCTTCGTTAGTATTCGCAACAAGAATAAGGTTCAGAGTTTGCTTAAATCGCCCTGAGTTTGCGATTATATCCCAATAACGGGCAAAACGACTAACTCGTTGTAATGTGAAAAAATTTATATCACGAGTGCTTAAAATATTATAGGGAGGAGTATTCTTATAGCGCATTTGATAAGTTTTATCATGACGATTTATCGGCGCACCTCGTAAACGCTTCAATATGCCTAATTGTATTTCATGTGGTTTTAGTGCGACTAATTGGTTAAAACTTTCCGCAAAATTATCCAATGTATCACTGGGTAATCCAAAAATTAAGTCTGTATGTAAATGAGCACCTGTACTTTCTCTTAACCAGATAAGATTTTGGCAGGTTTTTTTGTTATCTTGCTTGCGGCTGATTAATGTTTGAATTTTAGGATCAAATGTTTGTACACCAATTTCAAATTGCAATGAATTTTTAGGAAAACGCTGTATTACTTGTTTTAACTTATCTGGCAGGTTATCTGGTACGACTTCAAAATGTAAATAAAGATCGTCTGTCATTCTTTCCAGAAAAAATTCTAATATACTAACACTGGTGTTTACTTTCAGATTAAAGGTTCTATCTATAAACTTGAAGTTACGCGCACCTCGTTGAATGAGCTTATCAATTTCACTGAGAAATGTGGATAGATCAAAAGGCTTAGATGTTTTATCCAAAGCTGAGAGGCAAAACTCGCACTTAAACGGGCAACCGCGTGAAGCCTCGACATAAATTAAGCGATTACGAATATCCTCATCAGTATAATAGGAGTAAGGAAGTGATAGCTGATCAAGTGTAGCAATCTCACCGTTGATAACAGTATTGAGAGGGCGCTTATTGGCAAGTATTTCTTCACAAAGCCGTTTGAAGCTGATTTCTCCTGCACCTTGTATGGTGTAATCAGCGAGATCAACAACATCGGGTTTATCAGGCAAGTGGCTCACTTCTGGCCCGCCAATTACAATAATAGTTTGAGGTGATATTTGCTTAACTAAAGCAATTGTTTCGGTAGATTCTGCAATATTCCAGATATATAGACTAAAACCAATAATACGAGGTTTTTGACTAAGTAGCTTCTCCGCAATATCAAGAGGTCGCTCCTGAATAGTAAATTCTTGAATTGTCGCTTGGTTTTGTAGCTCTCCCAAATTAGCAAATAAATAACGCAAGCCAAATGCTGTGTGCATATAACGCGAATTAAGCGTTGTTAAAATAATATTGACTTGCATCATATAGATAGAGCTTCCACTAAATTCACGTTATTATACGCATCTCATAAATACAAATAGTGAAAAATTGTGAAAAAAATAGGCATTGTAGGCGCAACGGGCTATACCGGCGTTGAATTATTAAGAATATTAGCAACTCATCCTGATATAGAAATTACTTATGTGACATCGCGTTCAAATGTCGGAATGCGAGTTGATGACATGTTTCCTAATTTACGAGGCTTTATTGATTTAGAATTTAGTGATCCAGATACGGACGCGCTTGCTAAATGTGATCTAGTCTTTTTTGCCACGCCCAATGGCGTGGCAATGCAGCATGTGCCCGCCTTATTAAAAGCAGGTACAAAAGTAATCGATTTGGCGGCAGATTTTCGCATAAAAGATGTCGAGCTTTGGAGTGAATGGTACAACATGAAACATGCCTGCCCAGATTTATTAGCAGAAGCAGTCTATGGATTGCCTGAACTAAACAGAAGTGCAATAAAATCTGCCAATCTCGTGGCTAATCCAGGCTGTTATCCAACCTCTGTGATATTAGGTTTATTACCTTTAGTTAAGTCCTCCACCATTGATCTGAAAAATATCATCGCTGATACCAAATCAGGAGTCAGTGGAGCAGGTAAAGGAGCTAATGTAGCAACTTTATTTAGTGAGATGGGCGAAAGCTTTAAAGCATATAACGTGGCAGGGCATCGTCATCAGCCAGAAATAGCTCAAACTCTTTCAGTATTGGCTGATACCCACGTTGATTTAACCTTTGTGCCACATCTTTTGCCCATAATTAGAGGGATACATGCGACTCTATACGCGAAGCCAATTCAGAATGCGAAGCCAGTCAAGAATGCGAAGCAAACTGAGAAACAAGATTGGCAAGCACTATTTGAAGAAACATATAAAGACGAACCATTTGTGGATGTATTGCCCGCAGGCTCTCACCCCGAAACACGCAGCGTAAAATCATCAAATATGTGCAGAATAGCAATACATGAAGTCTCTCAAAATTCTCAGTTAGTCATATTGTCAGTAATTGATAATCTGGTCAAAGGTGCGGCAGGTCAGGCAGTACAAAATATGAATTTAATGCTACACTTAGAGGAAACAACAGCCCTTAATCAACCCGCATTACTGCCTTAGGTAAAATACATATATGTTTGGAAAAAAGAAAAAACAGCCAAAAGAAGTCTTACGTGCTCAGATTCAAACGTTGATAGGAGATAACACAGTAATAGAAGGTGTTATCAATTTTACAGGGGGGATGCATATCGTTGGGCAGGTAAATGGTAGTGTTGAATCTGAAGATATTGACTCTTTATTGATTATTAACGAAGGTGCTTTAGTCAAAGGTGATGTAAAAGTCAGTCATTTAATTGTAAACGGGCAAATAGATGGCAATGTTTTTGTTAATGGCAAGGTTGAACTATTTGATCGTGCCTGCATAAATGGAGATGTGCATTATAATTTGCTAGAGCTACCCGTAGGAGCCGAAGTGAATGGCAACCTTATTCGTAATGCACAGAAAACTGACTTATAAAACAAATATAAAAGCCATATAAAAAACTATATAAAACCCATACAAATGGTAGTTTAATCGTTTTTAGAGTTAAATCAGGTTACACTCAATCCATATCCTGAATCCGTGAGGTCACTACGGCACAGAACGTAAGCTATTGATTCATCACGGGTTTAAAAAATACCCGCTTAACCTATGGGTGAAGCTAAGATTTTTTAAATCTCGTGCTAAACCAATATCTTACGCCCTGTTATCCGCATTGATCTCACGGATTCAGGTATATTCCAAGTATCAATTTTAAACTAGGTAAAAACATGACAGTTGAAACAGCAAGCGCAGCACCTATCCTAAACTTCACCGATGCCGCTGCAAACAAAGTAAAAGGGCTAATTGAAGAAGAAAAAAATGACAACCTAAAACTACGTGTTTTCGTATCAGGCGGTGGTTGTTCAGGTTTCCAATATGGTTTTACTTTTGATGAAGTCATCAATGATGGTGATACAGAAGTAGAGAAAAACGGTGTTACGCTACTTATTGATCCGATGAGTTTTCAATATCTAGTCGGTGCAGATATAGACTACACCGAAGGCTTAGAAGGCTCACAATTTGTAATTCGCAACCCCAATGCTAAAACAACCTGTGGCTGTGGATCATCCTTTAGTCCCGAATAAATCATTTTGCTCTGAATCGGTAGTATAAAAAACCCCAAAAAAAGGGGGGGGATGGGTATTAACTATAACTAATACCCATCCCCCCTTTTTTTTGCATTTTTTTAGTTCCGAAATGTGGGTTTTGTGTCGTAGCAAAAACCAACAGAGTCTTATTACCAATAGCTTATCCCCTGCTATCCGCATTGGACTCACGGATTTAGGTAATAACTATGTTAGACTAAAAAACATGACACAAAGTTATTTTAAATATTGGGGAAAAGTAAGAAGTTCAAAAGATGAAAGCGGAGAGCCGTATCATTTGCTGGTTTATCATTCTTTGGATGTGGCAGCAGTGGGTTCTGTTTTATTGAAGAGGCATCCTACATTATCAACACAATTATCTGATCTTACAGGTTTGGATATTAGTGAGTTTAAAAAATGGGCAATATTTTTTTTAGCATTGCATGATATTGGCAAGTTTGCAGATTGTTTTCAGAAACTTGTTCCAAGTATATTAAAAAAGTTACAGCAACGAAGTAGTGAGCGTGAACACTCAGAGCGTCATGATAGTTTGGGTTACGTTTTATGGAATGAGGTTTTAAAAGATCATTTTGTAACCTTAGATATTATGCCAGCCAAGCTTGGCAAACATACCGGAATATCACAACAGCAAAGCTCAATTGATAGCTGGATGGGTGCTGTTACAGGGCATCATGGCGAGCCACCAAAAACACTTAACCCTGTACTAAAAGATTATTTTGAAATAGATCAAGATTTCACTTCACTTAGGCTATTTATTTCAGATGCCTATGGCTTGTTGTGCGATGATTCCCCCTTTCCCTCATGTAATAAAGAAAAGCTAGAATTAGCCTCATGGTGGCTTTCAGGTTTTGCTGTTTTATGTGATTGGTTAGGCTCTAATCAAGATTATTTCCCCTATAAAACAAATAAAATTAATTTAGATGATTATTGGGAGATTGCTTTAAAACAGGCGGAAAAAGCCATTGAAAAAACAGGTTTGCTTTCTGCAATACCTGCTAATGAGTTAACGCTACAACAGATAATACAAACAGATAAAGAGGAGTTGATTGAGCCAACACCATTGCAGAAAAGGGCACAAAATATGCCACTGGATAACTCCTCTCATTTACTTATTCTGGAAGATGTAACAGGCGCAGGAAAGACGGAAGCTGCTGTTATTTTGGCGCATCGCTTAATGCAGCAAGACACAACTAACGGTGTTTATTTTGCCTTACCGACAATGGCTACAGCAAATGCTATGTATAAGCGGATGGCAACAGCATATAACAGTTTTTACCAAGCAGGTTCTAAGCCATCTTTAGTTTTAGCTCACGGTGCAAGTCATTTATCCAGTGAGTTCACAGAATCAATTATGCCCCTCAGAAATATTGCCAAAGAAACACAGGGTGATAATACAACCACAGCAGAAGCTCACTGCAATCAGTGGTTAACAGATAATCGTAAAAAATCACTACTGGCTGATATTGGAGTTGGGACAATAGATCAGGCACTGTTGGCAATACTCCCTTCACGGCATCAATCATTGCGCTTATTGGGGTTGCTCAATAAAGTCTTAATTGTAGATGAGGTTCATGCTTGTGACACCTATATGCACGAATTATTATGTGCTTTGCTTAAAACACATGCCGCGTCAGGTGGCAGCGCTATTTTGCTTTCAGCAACCTTGCCTGAAAGCCAGCGTCAAAAACTGATAGATGCGTATAGTGATGGCAAAAAATGGCAACAAACCATATTGCAAAAAACCATATTGCAAAAAACAGGGTTAAATGATTATCCATTAATAACTTCGTTGAGCAAAAAAGGTATTCAAGAAACAGTTGTAGAAACACGGGAAACAGTAAAAAGAACGGTTAAAACCAAACTTATTCACTACCAAAATGATATTGAAAATTTGTTTATTGATGTTGTCAAGAATGGTCAATGTGCTTGCTGGATTCGGAATACGGTCATAGATGCACGAGAATCATTTGAATACTTAAAGAAAAAACACCCTGATTGGGATATTGATCTATTTCATGCCCGTTTTGCAATGGGGGATAGGCTCAATATTGAAAACCGTGTGCTAGATAATTTTGGGAAGAATAGCAAAAACGAAGATCGTACAGGAAAAATACTAATTGCTACGCAGGTAGTAGAACAATCACTAGATGCCGACTGGGATGAAATGGTCACAGACCTAGTGCCGATAGATATGATCATTCAGCGTGCAGGTCGTTTATGTCGTCATACCCGTGATAAATTAGGCAACCGAATTAATAGTAAAGATCAGCGTGGTAGCGCAGTAATGCATATCTATAGCCCAGAGCTGACAAATGAGCCTACAGAAAACTGGTATGCCGACTTTTTTGAGAAAGCAAAAAACATTTATAAAAATCATGGACAGTTATGGCTGACAGCAGACCTATTGCAGAAACAAAAAGCATTTAAAATGCCAGAAAATGCCCGTGCTTTGATTGAAGGTGTTTATAGCAAAAAGGCAGAAGAAAATATTCCTGAAGCTTTGCAAACTAGCGTATGGGAGGCTGAGGGTGAAAACAAAGCAGAAGCAAGTCTTGCACGCTCCAATGCATTAAAAGTAAACGCAGGTTATAGCAGCAAAATCACCAACCGCTGGTGGGATGAAGCTCTAACACCAACACGACTGAGAGAAGACACAATTTCACTGTATCTAGCGCGTTGGGAGAATGGAAACCTGTCACCGTGGAGTGATGAGTCAGAACACGCATGGGCTTACAGTAGTGTTTCAATACGCACTTTTTGGGTAAAACAAGAAGCTGAAAGAGATGATATACCTAAAGAATTTATTAAAAAATGCAAAGAAACCTTGCCAGCCAAAGGAAGATGGGGAGTACTTGTGCCTTTGATAGAAATGGAAAATGAGTTATGGGAAGGTGTGGCATTAAATGAAAAAGGTGAAAATGTTACTATAAAATATACCAAATTATCGGGGTTGGTGGTGAAATGAATACCAGAACTCTTTCTGATATTCATTTGATCCCCACGGATGTGGGGAAGATAACTTATTTTTATTATTAACACGGTTCATCCTCGCTTCACGAGGAATCTTAGATATTATCAATATTAAAGTGTTATTAATATAAATAATATTTTTTTTTGCGAGTATATTGTTTTAATGCTAAAATAATAAGCAATATTAATATTGGTAACAACTATGTTTGAGTTGAAAAAGGCATATAAGGGTATTGTTCTAGTCTTGTTGTTGGTGAGTGTTTTTATATTAGCAAGCAAATTACGACAAATTAAAATGGATTTTTCTACACAGCAATTAGAAATAAATTTTGATAAAAAGAATGCTAAACAAATTGATAAGACAAGCCAGCAGAGACGCATTAAAGAGGCAGATTAATGGAAAATTTATTAATTGCTAGATGGATACCTATTCACAGAAAGAATGGAATACACGAATTAATAGCACCTTGGCAAATTTCAGACCCCGATATTATTTCCATCAATTCTCCTCGTCCCGACTTTGATGGAGCGATTATTCAGTTTCTTATTGGTTTATTACAAACAACGATGACCCCAAAAGATGAAGAAGAATGGGGTAAAAATCTAGAGCAAGCCCCTTCAGGTGAAGCTTTAAAGCACTCTTTTACAAGGGTATCTCATGCTTTTGAAGTAAAAGGTGATAATCCTCAATTTATGCAAGACTTAGAGCCATTAGACGTTAAGTCAGCCAATAAGATTTCTGGCTTATTAATAGAAGCACCAGGTGGTAATACCATTAAAGAAAATAAAGATCATTTTGTAAAGCGTAGTCAGATTGAATCAATGTGTCCTGCTTGTGCAATAACGGCTTTATTAACTTTGCAAACCAATGCACCAAGTGGAGGACAAGGGCATCGCACATCATTGCGCGGTGGTGGTCCGTTAACCACATTAGTTGTAAATGATTCTAATAATAGTGGTCTAAGTGATAATCTATGGACTAATCTATGGTTGAATGTACTGGACAAAAGTCGTGAACATATAATTACTGGGGATTGGTCTAGTTCAGAAGAAAGTGCAATATTCCCGTGGATGGGAAAAACAAAAACAAGTGAGAAAACTACTGGTATTGAAGTATTTCCAGAAGATGTCCACCCAGATCAAATGTATTGGTCGATGCCTCGTCGAATTCGTATTTTATGGGATGAAACGACAATAGGTAATTGTGATATTTGTAATGAATATTCTGAAGAATTAGTTTCACACTACGAAACAAAAAACTACGGGGTTAATTATTCAGGTCAATGGCAACACCCATTAAGCCCACATAGTGTTAATAAAGAGGGTGAGATTTTACCACGACATGCCCAACCAGATGGAATGACATATCGCCATTGGTTAGGCTTGGTTAAAAATGTAGATACTCTTTTTCCTGCAAAGGTTGTTGCACGTTACCAAAGAGTCATTGCCAATTTTTCGCAAAAAAATAAAGAGCAACTCCGTATCCGAGCCTTTGGCTATGATATGGATAATATGAAAGCCCGTTGTTGGTATGAAACAACTTTCCCCTTGTATGAACTGGTTGACAATAATGGAGTAGATATTTCGCTGTACATTGGGATACTAACAACAACTGCAACAGATGTTGCTTCAATGGTACGAAGTTGCATCAAGGAGGCTTGGTTCAGACGACCTGGTGATGCGCGGGGTGATACTTCATTTTTACAATATGCGTTCTTTCAATATACCGAAAAACCGTTTTACCACTCAGTCGAAAAACTAATAAAAAATACCGACGATTCTGAAAAACAAATACTCAATGACTGGCATCAAATTTTAAGACAGTCTGCCTATGCCTTATTTGACTACTGGTCAGACAATGGTGATTTTGCACAATCAGACCCTAAACGTATTGCAAAAGCACATACAGAATTGAAAAAGCTATTACACAGTAAAAAACTATTAGAGGCGTTACAGGTCGCTAAACGCAAGAAAAAGGAGATGGCTTAATGAATAGGGAAGATATAAAAACCATGTCAGATAGCCTAGCTAAATGGCGAAGTGATTTGCATGAACCACATCGGCGAGGAGCAAGGGCAGAACTACGTCGATCTAAGAATATAACAGATGTCATTATGACACCCACTTTTCAGTATTTGTGCGGACGTTTAGCCGAAGAGTTAAAGACATTTAGTAAGAAAGATAAAGAACGCTTAGCTTTTATTGTAGGTCTGCTTTCTCATGTGAGAGAACACAGTAAAGTTAAACTTGCCAAAAGTATGTCGGCTGGCTCACCTTCGTGTGTTAGCGAATTACGTTTTAGGCGATTATTACAAAATGATTATGATGACAGGTTTTATGCTGCAATGATTCGTATTATTCGAATGTTGAAATATCAGGTAAATGTCTATGATCTTGTTGAATCCATGTATTACTGGGACGAAAGAAAAAAGAAAGAATGGGCTTATGCCTATTTCTCGTGACTTTATCGTCCTTTCTAGCAGAATGTGCCGTAAAAGCCCATTGTAGGTTGGTGCTGAGTTTATGAAGCCCAACCGAACAGCGTCATGTTGGGCTTCGTTCCTCAGCACCAACCTACAAAGTGTACTTTTACAGCACCCTCCTAAGTTGAAGAGCTAAAACCAATAAATTAAGGAAGCAGATTATGAGCCGTTTTATACAACTACATTTATTAACATCTTACCCGCCTTCAAACCTTAATCGTGATGATTTGGGGCGACCTAAAACAGCCATTATGGGAGGTGAAGCACGTTTAAGAATATCATCACAAAGCCTAAAACGTGCTTGGCGAACCTCTGAAAGTTTTAAAAAAGCCTTAGATCAACATATTGGTACACGTACTAAATCAAAAGGTGTTGAGGCTTATAAGAAACTGCGAGAAAAAGGTGTATCCAAAAAACTGGCTTTTGATTCAGCAAAGGCGATTGCAGACGTGTTCGGCAAGTTAAAGCAACTTTCAAAGAAAGAAAAAGGGGATTTAAAAAAATTACCCGATGAAGAACGAGAAAAAAAGGAGCTTACAGAGTTAGAAATTGGACAGCTTGCTCATATTAGCCCTGAAGAAGATGCCGCTATTGATGCGTTAATAGATGAAATCACCCATAGAAATACCAAGCCAGAAAAAGAAGATTTATTCTTGTTGAAAAAGAAGCACACAGCTTCTGATATTGCCCTTTTTGGTCGTATGTTGGCATCCAGCCCTGCACATAATACCGAAGCTGCTGCCCAGATCGCCCACGCTATAACCGTTCACCCTGTTGTTGTTGAAGATGACTTTTTTACCGCTGTGGATGACTTAAACAACGGTGAAGATGATATGGGCGCTGGTCATATGGGAGATACTGAATTTGCGGCAGGTTTATTTTATATTTATGCCTGTATTGATAAGCAGTTATTAATTGAAAACCTTTCTGATAATGAAGACCTTGCAAATACCACGATTGCCAGCTTGATTGAAGCAATGGCAAAGGTAGCACCCACTGGCAAACAGAATAGCTTTGCATCCCGTGCCAGAGCTTCGTATATTTTATGTGAAACGGGTGATCAACAACCACGCTCTTTATCAGTCGCTTTTTTAAATCCAGTTGTTGGAACGGGTATGTTGCAAGATGCTGTAAGCAATCTAAATGAGAAACTAGAGAATATGGATAAAGCCTATGGTGCTTGTGCAGACAAGCGTTGCAAAATGAATGCAGATACCGGTGAAGGTACGCTTCAAGAAATTATTCAGTGTGCGATGGAGGCTTAAAATGCCTGACTTTTTAGTTTTTCAAGTTTATGGCAATCTAGCCTCATGGGGTGATGTTGCCGTAGGGGAGCATCGTCCGACTCAATCCTACCCGACTAAATCAGCCATGTGTGGTTTAATTGCTGCATCTTTAGGGCTTAAACGTGAGAATGATGAGCCGCATAAGCAATTAAATGATCATTATGGTGTTGCTGTATGCGTGCAATCCCAAGGTGAATTATTGCGTGACTACCACACCACTCAAGTGCCAGCAGGTAACGAAAACTGGTTTACCCGAAAAGATGAACTTAGCTTTGACCCTCAGGAGTTAAAGACCATTCTTTCTCAGCGTGATTATCAAATGGATGCTTTTTATTTGGTGGCTATTTGGCAAAAAAAGCTTAAAGATACCGCCCCATATTCTCTTGAAGATATAGCACAAGCATTAAAAAAACCCGTTTTTGTAACAAGCTTGGGGCGCAAAGCTTGTTCCCCCAGTTTGCCTTATAACCCACAGCTTATAAAACAAACATCACTTAAAAACGCCTGTGAAACCTATACCTTGCCAGATGAGCTAATAAAGTATCAATTAAAAAAAGAAGCCTTAATTACTTGGTACTGGGAAGATTTAACAGCAGAAGAATCAGGTATGCAACATACAATGGTTTACCCACGTCGAGATCAGGTCAGAAGCCGAAAACGCTGGCAATTTTTAAAGCGTAAAGAATACTATTTTGCAGAACAAAGACAAACTGGCAATAAATCAGGGAGACCCTAATGTACTTTAGCAAAATCACCCTAAAGCCCACGGCTGATCGAGCAAAATATGCCGAGACTGTTTGTGCCAATACCTATAAAGAACATCAAGAACTGTGGAAATTATTTAATGATGACCCTGATGCCGACCGTGATTTTATCTATCGTTACGAACCACAAAATAATATACCAGCCTATTATGTCGTCTCCAATAGAAAGCCCAATGATCAGACATATTTATGGGATATTCAAACTAAAGACTATCAGCCAAAGCTAGCTATAGGAGAAAAATACGCATTTATACTACGTGTTAATCCCGTTATAAGTAAAAAAGGCAGACGGCATGATGTGGTTATGCATAAAAAGTATCTAATGAATTACAAAAAAATAGATAAGTTAAAACGACCAACATCACAACAAATCATTGAAGAAGCGGGGCGTGAGTGGCTGCAATCTCGTGTTGAATCAGCAGGATTCTCTTTTGATAATGAGTCAGTGCGTATTGATGGCTATCAAGCGAAAACATCCGGCAAAAAAAGAGGTAACAAAGAGATTCGATATAGCACTATGGATTATAGAGGTATTTTAAGTATTACCAATCCAGATGCCTTTTCTAAGGTTTTAATGCAGGGGATAGGCAAAGCGCGTGCCTTCGGTTGTGGTCTAATGCTAATTCGAAGGTTATAAAAATTAGTTGCTTAAAAAGTATAAAAATAGGGGGGGATGGGTATATCCTAAAGTGAGCTTATGCTAGTATAACTTGTATGACAATGAGTCTTACAAGGTGTATGCTATGAATGAAATTAGAATTAATGCAAGGCTAGATGAACAAGCCAGTAAAGATTTAAGCTTTTTACGTGAAGAGTTAAGTGATTATACTATCACCGATATTGTTAAATTCTCCATCCAGAAAGCCGCCCAAGAACTACGTGATAAGTCTAATGCAAAACAACAAAATCAAATCTGGTTAGAGAGTGGTTTTGTCGGTGGATTTGATGCACCTGACGATTTATCGACGAACTATAAAAAGTATCTAGCGGATATTCTTGATGAAAAATATCCTGCCGAATAACAGCCTTATTGTTGATAGTGGTTTTTGGATTGCACTGGGAAGCCCAAAAGACAAGCATTTTGAATTAGCTCAAGCAGCACTTCTCAATTATAAGCAGTTTGTATTTATTTCAACTTGGCCAGTAATTATTGAAACCAGCTACTTATTGCATAAACGAATGAGTTTTAAGGCTCAACAAGTATTTCTTACCAATATAGAGCAGGGAGGCATGGAGGTATTTCACCTGAATATTCAAGGTCATCTAAATAAATGTAGAAAGTTAATGCACAAGTACCAAGATTTACCTATGGATTTGGCAGATGCTTCGTTAGTCATTCTTGCTGAAGAACTAGGTCATGGGCGAATCCTTTCCACCGACCAAAGAGATTTCAACGCCTACCGTTGGAAAAATCACAAACCGTTTGAGAATCTACTATTAGGGACGGAACAATAATATCTAATGCCAAAAAACAATTCGCCATATCTGCCACTTAAACCCATACCAATGAAAGATCGTGTTTCCATGATATTTCTTGAATATGGAAATCTTGATGTCAAAGATGGTGCGTTTGTGCTTATTGATAAAACAGGAGTACGCACACATATCCCCGTTGGCTCAATTGCCTGCATTATGCTTGAACCAGGCACACGAGTTTCCCACACTGCTGTACGTTTGGCCTCAGAAGTAGGAACTTTACTGGTTTGGGTAGGAGAAGCAGGAGTTCGCCTATATGCCTCTGGACAACCAGGCGGTGCGCGCTCAGATCGCCTGCTATATCAAGCCAAACTAGCCCTAGATGATGACTTGCGGCTAAAAGTAGTACGCAAAATGTATCAGATACGTTTTGATGAAGAAGCACCTCAAAAAAGAAGCGTTGAACAGTTGCGGGGCATTGAAGGTTCACGAGTTCGCAAAACCTACCAACTTCTTGCAAAACGCTATGGTGTAACGTGGAAAGGTAGGCGTTATGATCCTAAAAACTGGGATTCTGCTGACGTAGCTAACCGATGTATAAGTGCCGCAACATCCTGTCTTTACGGAATTAGTGAAGCGGCAATCTTGGCAGCAGGATATGCCCCAGCCGTTGGTTTTATCCATACGGGAAAGCCACAATCATTTGTCTATGATATTGCTGATATTTTTAAGTTCGATAAAATTGTACCACTTGCTTTTAAGATAGCGGCCAAAAATCCAAGAAATCCAGAGAGAGAAGTACGGCTTGCTTGTCGTGATATATTTCGTGAAGATAAAATCCTTAAAAAAATTATCCCCATGATTGAAGAAGTCCTTGCAGCAGGTGATATAAAACCACCAAAAGCCCCCAAAGAATCAGTTTTACCCGCTATTCCTCTGCCTGATAAAATTGGTGATGAAGGTCATCGTAATAAATAAAGGAGTACATCCTTAAATCTAAGAGAAGCAAAAATGGCAATGATAATGGTTGTAACCGAAAATATACCACCACGTTTACGAGGAAGGCTTGCTATCTGGTTATTGCAAGTCAGAGCGGGAGTGTATATCGGAAATGTATCAAGGCGAATTCGTGAAATGATCTGGGAGCAATGCCAACATTATATTGAAGATGGAAATATAGTAATGGGCTGGTCAACCAATACAGAATCAGGCTTTGACTTCCAGACACTCGGTAAAAATAGAAGAATACCAGTTGAAATGGATGGTCTAAGATTAGTCTCTTTTCTTCCAGCAGAGAAAGAAAATGTCCTTTAATAAATTGTATAAAAACCAATCAAACATTCTGGTAGAAAAATCACAATTGATTTTTAGTTTGTAAACCAATCGGTTATAATTAGTATGTTCCCCACACTCGTGGGGATGAACCGCCTGGGTTTTTCATTGTTGCTGGTCGCCCTTCATGTTCCCCACACTCGTGGGGATGAACCGCATGCACAACACTTTCTATATCTCTTAATTAAATGTTCCCCACACTCGTGGGGATGAACCGGCGTGCTGTGCCGTCAGCCTTTGCGAGGTACCATGTTCCCCACACTCGTGGGGATGAACCGTTAAAGTAATAAAAACAGGCACATATTTTCCTATGTTCCCCACACTCGTGGGGATGAACCGACATAGTACTTAATATTGTTGCATTAAACATAATGTTCCCCACACTCGTGGGGATGAACCGCTGGTAAAACAAAAACAAATGCAGGAAATACCATGTTCCCCACACTCGTGGGGATGAACCGTTTTAAATCAGCTATTCAAAGATAGTTATGGTATGTTCCCCACACTCGTGGGGATGAACCGAGACATTACTTATTATGGCATCTTCCGATGGTATGTTCCCCACACTCGTGGGGATGAACCGGCGTGACCGCCATTTTTGATGATGATGCAAATATGTTCCCCACACTCGTGGGGATGAACCGTCTGTCAGGTTTCCGCGTTCTTCTTTGCTTATATGTTCCCCACACTCGTGGGGATGAACCGCGTCATCACCGTCACCCTCACCACCATCACCAATGTTCCCCACACTCGTGGGGATGAACCGGCGGCGGGGGAAGAATTTCCACGGGGGATCCAATGTTCCCCACACTCGTGGGGATGAACCGCAAACTTATCGGGTGCAGACCTAATGAGGGCAATGTTCCCCACACTCGTGGGGATGAACCGACACCCGCCATTTAATTATTGGCGATCTAAAAATGTTCCCCACACTCGTGGGGATGAACCGGTGATGATGATCTGGTGCTTGAGGCCGCCAAGATGTTCCCCACACTCGTGGGGATGAACCGCTTTTTACCACCTTTGAAGATGGCGCGGAGGGATGTTCCCCACACTCGTGGGGATGAACCGACGCTCAAAAAGACAGAAAGGAGCAAACTGCAATGTTCCCCACACTCGTGGGGATGAACCGCCTCTAAGTGCTATCGTTTCCGTGTGATGCCCATGTTCCCCACACTCGTGGGGATGAACCGAAACCCGTTTTTTTAACAGCTCCCAGCCCATGATGTTCCCCACACTCGTGGGGATGAACCGTCTTTAAACAAAATGGGTAGCAGTCATTGACAATGTTCCCCACACTCGTGGGGATGAACCGCCTCGCTTGATTAATTTCAGCGGGTTTTTTTTATGTTCCCCACACTCGTGGGGATGAACCGATATGCCAGAATGTATAGAGGGCTACAATCTGATGTTCCCCACACTCGTGGGGATGAACCGGCTTTTCTGATCTAGGTGGTCAGGTCGGGAGTATGTTCCCCACACTCGTGGGGATGAACCGCGATCACGGGAAGTGAAACGTCATACGGCGGGATGTTCCCCACACTCGTGGGGATGAACCGCAAAAGAGCAGCGCGGATTCTTGCCGCGTCTGATGTTCCCCACACTCGTGGGGATGAACCGCCGCAGGGTAATTGGCTGATTATGTCAATTAGATGTTCCCCACACTCGTGGGGATGAACCGTGCATCAAATTTACTAAAACTTGCTTCAATTTATGTTCCCCACACTCGTGGGGATGAACCGTAAAAAAGGAGCATAAATTATGCCAGGTTTTAAATGTTCCCCACACTCGTGGGGATGAACCGATTCCAAGAATCTAGGAAAACGACCCGATTCGATGTTCCCCACACTCGTGGGGATGAACCGCCTGATGAACGTAGACCTGCCGACAGAATGCAATGTTCCCCACACTCGTGGGGATGAACCGCTGTCAATGACATTGCTTTTTAGGGCATTTAAATGTTCCCCACACTCGTGGGGATGAACCGGGGTGTTGTCTATGTATTTTGTGTCTAATAATATGTTCCCCACACTCGTGGGGATGAACCGTTCTCTACTTCTTTGGATTTCGTTGGTCTTATATGTTCCCCACACTCGTGGGGATGAACCGCACTTCATTTTTTTCGGTTGTATAGATCATTAATGTTCCCCACACTCGTGGGGATGAACCGACTTTTTGAAATCGCATCACCAGCCGAGTCAAATGTTCCCCACACTCGTGGGGATGAACCGTCGAAGTTATCAACACCACGACCATCAAATCGATGTTCCCCACACTCGTGGGGATGAACCGTCTCAATTGCTATCACAACGGTGATAGTAATGATGTTCCCCACACTCGTGGGGATGAACCGTGCGGCAACGCGCCATAAATGTACTTGAACAAATGTTCCCCACACTCGTGGGGATGAATCGCCAGTATGGTGATAACGGGTAACTCAGTATCAATGTTCCCCACACTCGTGGGGATGAACTAATTTCTCTTGAGAGTGATAGTATTTCACAGAAACATTATCTCGCTCCTAGCTTTGCGACACGCGAAGCATAGCCGCTTAAGTTGGTGGTTTAACGCTTAAATGGTTTCCAATATATCAATATAGAAGATAAGCAAAAAAATGCAAAAAAATGCAAAAAAAGGGGGGGATGGGTTGTATAGTACAGGTTATGGTAATTCTATCTATCTCATTTAGCCACAATAACACGCGGCATTAGCGCTAAACGGTTTAGTCGTCTAGCGAATTTCTTATTATCAAATGTTGCCATGCTGTCGCATTGATTATAACTGGCATGGTGGATGGTATCCGCAAAATCCAATCCTTCGCTTAGACTTAATACAGCTCTTTCAACCAGATTTTTATCTTCAATTTCTACATTGGGTAAAGATAATAAATGTTGAAATACTTGCTGTATATCGGTTGGTGTAAACTGATAAAAGCCTCGCATCACCCATTCAAATTCAAGTAATACTGTTTTGCATGCCATGAGTGTTTTGCCTGATTCAATCAGTTTTTTTGCAATTAGTTGCTGTTTTTGCGCTTCTTTATCTGCTTCATCCTCAATATAGTAGCGAGCCAGTATATTTGTATCTAATCCAATCATTTTGGATTCAAGGCTTTAAGTAATTGAGCTGGGTCAAAATCAACGGGGACGGCTTGTTTGTTGCTTTTGAGCATTCTAAAGCCACTTTTTTTGATTTCAATAGGTGTATTCTCAACCCGCATTTCTACGTGGTTGTCTATCACTTTAAATGATATTTGACTGCCTTTTCTAATTCCCAATTTTTGGCGCACATGTTTAGGAATAGTCACTTGTCCTTTGCTGGTTACTGATGTTTGTTGCATTTTATTCACCTTTAATTTCTCACAATTTTTTTATATCCTGAATCTGTGATGAGTCAATGGCTTGCATCTTGTGTCGTAGTGGCTTCATGGGTTCAGGATGCATTAAAAGTAATACTCGGTAAGAATACCAAAGAAATATAACTTCAGCAATATCACAACCATCTTATGGGAGCTCTGATTAAGAGAAGCTATTTTTAGTGTCTTTCGTGGTATGGCTTCTAGTACTTCAACAATGTTGCTGAAGTACTAGATTTGGGGCGATCTATTAAATTTTTTCTAAATCTGCAATTGCTGCTGTGAGGTGTGTTGTTGCTAGTTTGGCAACTTCTTGAACGGTTTCATTGTCTTCGAGTCCTAGCACAGGTTCAGGAGCCATGAAATGAAAAATTGTTTCTCCTGCTTCTTCACGGGCAACTATTGTGCAGGGTAATAAAGCACCTGCTTCTGGAGCAGCTTCGATAATTTTCTTTGCCATACCAGGGTTACATGCGCCTAGAATACGGTAGGGAGCAATATCTTCATTGAGTTTAGTTTTGACAGTTGCTTGGACATTGATTTCACTGACAATGCCTAGTTTATGGGTCATTAGTACGCTTTTGAGTGTTTCAATCGCCTCGTCTATCGGTTGTTTTAAGCGTGTATTTAATGTGTATGACATTTGTTTTCTCCAGTTGTAAGGTATAAAAAGTATAAAAAAAGGGGGGGGATGGGTATCTATAAAGATTAAGGTAGTGAAACCCCTTTATTACGCAACATTTCTGATAATCGAATCAATGGTAATCCGATTAATGCAGTTGGGTCATCGCCCTGTAATCGTTTAAAAAGGGTAACGCCAAGACCTTCAGATTTAAAGCTACCTGCACAAAAGTAGGGTTGTTCTGCAATGAGGTAGGATTGTATCTCATTGTCGCTTAGTATTCTAAAATCAACGTGAAAGGGTATTAAATCTAGTTGATAGCTATTATCAGTTGTATCATATACGCATAAACCAGTGAAAAAGCTTACTCGTTGACCTGAGCTTTCTGTGAGTTGTGTTACTGCATTTTCATGGTTTTTAGGTTTTCCTTGGATCTTGCCCTTTAGAACGGAGCATTGATCAGAGGCTATAATAAGCGCATTAGGGTGCTTTTGTGCAACAGCCTGTGCTTTTTCTAATGAAAGACGTTTAACGTAAGCCTCTGCTGTCTCATTTTCTAAAGGTGTTTCATCTATATTAGGGGAATCAACGCTAAAATCTAAATTAAAGCGTTTGAGTAGTTCTTTACGAAAGGGTGATGTTGAGCCGAGTACCAGTGTTTTTTGTGTCATAGAAAGAAGCTGTGTGTAGAAAATTTTAAAGAAGCTGATAGTAACTTAAATCCTGTAGGTAGTCACATGTAAATACTACAAGTTATTGATCTGCGTAGTGATATTTGAATTTTTCTTGGTATTGGTGAGTATTTCAATTAAATCAAAATCTTGCAATCTATATACGCTAACAGTTGCAGAATTTAGATATGAAATAAAAAAGCGTATCAGAGGTAAAAACAACTTTACATCAGGGGGTGAAGCTACCTATAATTCCGCGCCTATGTCAAAGTGTAGTCGTTTTCAGCGTTTGCCTGTCGAGGTTGATCCATTTAGGTTGGTTGAACAGCGCAGGGTTTTAGATGGTCGAATCCCATTGGGGGATTTTTCTCGCCTTGCTGAATCATTGATAAAACCTGTTAAATCACTTGATCTTATTGAAGATAATGGTGAAGTTGATCAAGACAATAACAATAATGAAGGCATTGTTTTTGTTCATTTGGATTTTACCCGTACAGATACTGGTTTACCAATGATTAAAGGCAATATTCATGCTGATTTGGATATGCTTTGCCAACGCTGTTTGCAAACTAAAACAGAGCCTTTTAAAACAGATTTTGAAGTGGTTCTAGTAACCAGTGACGAACAAGCAGAAAGAATACAAGAAGGCTTTGATACTTGGTTTGTAGAGGATCAAAAGATATTTCTACTGGATTTTATTGAAGATGAAATCCTCCTTGCATTGCCATTAGCGGTGGCTCACGATGACTGTAAAGCAGAACGTGAACTAATTGAGGCAGGGGTTGAAGATTTTGTTAGAGTTAATGTGGCAGAAAACGCAACAGAAAATGCAGGAGCAGAGAATGCAGAAGTACAGCAGGAAAACCCTTTTGCTGTACTTAAAGATTTAAAACTAAAGTCCTGAATCAGTGAAAAAAATACAGATTTAGGGAAAATAATTGGAGAAATCCCATGGCAGTACAAAAAAGTAAAGTAACACGCTCACGTCGTGGTCAGCGTCGTTCACATGATTCTTTAAAGAATCCAACCTTATCTATTGATCCTGTATCAGGTGAGACTCATTTGCGTCATCACATGACTCCAGACGGGTTTTACCGTGGTCGTCAAGTAATAGCATCACCTGTTGAAGAGTATGATGAGGATGATGAGGAGTAGACGTAAACGATACTGCGTTGTCTCTTACTACTTATCAGTTTAAAAACGCGGGCCTAGTCCCGCGTTTTTGCCATCCTAAAAGTGTTCTTGGAGTGTTTGGAGTAAAAGCCTAGATGAATACCTTGTTTCGTATCGCAATTGACACGATGAGTGGCGATAATGGTCTTGAGGCCGTTGTTCCTGCCGCTATAAATTTTCTTAAAGAACACGATGATACAATCCTTACCTTGGTTGGGGATGAGACACTTTTAAAAGCTGAACTTGAGCAGCATAAACAATCCTCAAATGATCGCCTAATTATTCAACATGCTTCGCAGGTTGTGACAATGGATGAAGCACCCGCACAGGCGTTGCGTGGCAAAAAAGATTCTTCCATGCGTGTTGCTATTAATCTGGTAAAATCGGGAGATGCCGATGCCGCAGTGAGCGCAGGCAATACGGGTGCATTAATGGCAACAGGTCGGTTTGTTCTGCGTATGTTGCCTGGCATAGATCGCCCTGCAATTTGTACGGCTATTCCAGCGTCTAACGGGCATACATATATGCTTGATCTAGGTGCTAATATTGATTCAACATCCGAGCATTTGTATCAGTTTGCCGTCATGGGTTCTGAATTAGCTCGCGCAATTGATGCTAATGAAAATCCGCGTGTTGGCTTGCTCAATATAGGGTCAGAAGATATTAAGGGAAATGAGCAGGTTAAAGCTGCCCATGAAGCCCTAAAGAACGGTGATTTTAATTATATCGGTTTCGTTGAAGGTGATGATATTTTTCATGGCGATGTTGATGTGATTGTCTGTGATGGTTTTGTCGGCAATGTTGCTTTAAAAACCACAGAAGGTTTGGCAAAAATGCTTTCACATGAGTTGAAAGCGGGTTATATGAAATCAATCTTTACTAAAATAGCAGCATTAATTTCTTATCCTGTATTAAAAGCTTTTAGAAATCGTTTTGATCATCGACGTTATAATGGTGCTAGTTTTTTAGGTTTAAAAGGTATCGTTATTAAAAGCCACGGTGGAGCTGATAGTGTTGCTTTTGCTAATGCCATCGGTATTGCACGTAAAGCCGTAATGGAAAAAGTACCCGATAGAATTGATAAACACTTACAAAAATATTTGGTTGATTAAGGAAAAACTGATTGGACTTGGTCAGGGTTTCCTTAAACCCATATTGATGGAGTATCAGATAAATTAAAGATCAGGGGGTGAAAGGATGAACTCAAAAATCACAGGAACAGGAAGTTACCTGCCAGAAAAAATACTCACTAATCATGATCTTGAAAAAATGGTCGATACCTCTGATGAGTGGATTATTGAGCGTACTGGCATAAAAAAACGTCATATTGCAGAAGCAGGACAGACTACTTGTGATTTAGCTGAAGTTGCGGCTAAACGTGCTATGGAAATGGCAGGAAAGACAGTCGATGATATTGATCTTATCGTGTTTGCAACGACAACTCCCGACTTAATTTTTCCCAGTTCTGCCTGTTTATTACAAGCCAGATTAGGTATTTCTGGCTGTGCTGCCTTCGATGTGCAAGCCGTTTGTACAGGTTTTATTTATGCCTTGGGTATTGCCGATAAATTTATTAAAAGTGGCACGCATAAGTGCGCACTGGTTATCGGAGCTGAAACATTTTCAAATATTCTCGATTGGACAGATCGCGGAACCTGTATCCTATTTGCTGACGGTGCAGGAGCCGTTGTCCTTGAAGCCAGTGAAGAGCCTGGTATTTTATCAACGCATTTACATGCTGATGGTAAATATCAAGAATTATTGCGCACCAAGGGCGGTATAGCCAAGAATAAGGCAATCCTAGATTCTGGTGGTGCTTTTGTTGAAATGAAAGGCAATGAAGTTTTCCGCATGGCAGTAAATACCTTAGGTCGTATTGTTGATGAGACATTAGCGTTCAATAATATGCAAAAATCAGATATAGATTGGCTCGTTCCGCATCAAGCGAATATTCGCATTATTAAGGCGACAGCAAAAAAACTTAAAATGGATCTAGATCATGTTGTCGTAACAGTTGATGAACATGGTAATACCTCAGCAGCTTCAGTTCCGTTAGCACTTGATACGGCTGTTCGTGACGGGCGCATCAAAAAGGGTGATATAGTTATGACTGAAGCCTTTGGTGGCGGATTTACTTGGGGTTCTGCCTTAATTAAATGGTAGGGTTATTTATAACATTAATGAGCGGGGTATTTATTGCATTGCTTCTAAGCCCTAAAATAAGCCCTAAGATAAGCTCCAAAATAATCTATAAACCCATCCCCCCCCTTTTTTACATATTTTATACAATAGTTTGATATGCCTGATTCAAAAGGGCAATTTGATAGCAAAGCTTTTCTAAAGACAGTTCCACATAAGCCAGGGGTCTATCGTATGTTATCAGACGATGGCAAAATTCTTTATGTGGGCAAGGCAAAAGACCTAAAGAACCGAGTTAGCAGTTATTTTCGCAAGAATCTGGTGAACTCTCGAATCTACTCAATGGTCAAGCAAATTCAAGATGTGCAAATTACCCTGACCAGCACAGAAGCCGAAGCATTGTTGCTTGAAAGCAATCTAATCAAAAAACATCATCCTCGCTATAATATTTTATTACGTGACGATAAAAGCTACCCCTATATTTATTTATCCAAGCATGAATTTCCACGTTTAACGTTTCATCGTGGTGGACGCAAAGGTCAAGGGCAATATTTTGGACCTTACCCCAGTGCAGGTGCTGTACGTGAGACGCTTAATCTATTGCAAAAGTTATTCTTAGTGCGTCAGTGCGAAGACAGCTATTATAGTAATCGTTCACGACCATGTTTGCAGTATCAGATTCAACGTTGTAGCGCACCTTGCACGGCTGAAATTAAGCAATCAGATTACCAACAGGGAGTGCGCCATACTGTTAAGTTTTTGCAGGGAAAAAGCCAGCAAGTGATTGATGAACTTGTACAGCAAATGGATCAATCAGCTGCAAAGCTTGAGTTTGAACAGGCAGCAATTTATCGTGATCAAATTGAAAAACTACGACAGGTCTCTCAACAGCAAAGCATTAGTGGAGGGCAGGGGGATGTTGATGTTGTTGCGCTTCAATATGCTTCAAATATTGCCAGTGTGCAGGTTTTAACCATTAGAAAAGGCAATAATCTTGGGAATAAGAACTTCTTTCCTAAAATACCTTCTCAGTATAAAGATCAAGAAGAGGGCAATAACTCTAGTAGCAACAACTCTAGCAGCAGCAACTCTAGCAGCAGCAACAACAAGACAGCTAAGATTCTGTCATCATTCTTAGCACAATATTATATAAATCATGAAATACCTGCTGAAATTCTTTTAAATCAACAACCAGAAGATAGTGAAACTTTACAGGAGATGTTAGCTCTAAGAGCCGAACATAAAGTGAATCTTTCTTACAAACTAAGGGGAGATCGACAACGCTGGGTTGATATGGCTCAACGCAATGCACAACATGCTTTAAGCACATATTTAGCATCAAAAGCGGGTATTCAGAAAAGAGTCATCGCCCTACAGAATGAACTAAATTTAAGCTACATCCCCTCACGTATAGAATGTTTTGATATTAGTCATACAATGGGTGAAGCCACCGTGGCATCCTGCGTTGTGTTTGGCTTGGAAGGGGCTATTAAATCAGAATATCGACGTTACAATATCAAAGATATTATTGGTGGTGATGATTATGCCGCTATGAAACAGGTGCTACAACGGCGTTTTCGAAAAGCAGTAGAAGCTGAGACCTGTGAAGATGCTAAGCTACCTGATATATTATTAATTGATGGTGGCAAAGGTCAAGTAAGGCAAGCAATAGATGTTTTACAAGACTTGCAAATAAATGGTGTCGATATTATCGGCGTTACCAAAGGAGAAGGTAGACGGCAAGATATGGATAGCCTAACAATAGGCAAAGAGAAAATCTTTTTGCCTGCCCATTCCAGTGCGTTGCATCTGATCCAACAAATACGAGATGAAGCGCATCGCTTCGCCATAACAGGGCATCGTCAACGCCGACAAAAGGCACGCAACACTTCGCCTTTAGAAGGTATTGCTGGGCTTGGTCAAAAACGTCGCCAGATATTGCTCAAACAGTTTGGTGGTATACGAGCAATAACACGAGCCAATGTAGACGAGTTAAGCAAAGTAAAAGGAATTAGTGCGGCATTAGCAGAAAAGATTTATGATGTATTTCACAATGATTAGATTTAACCAATTGAAGAATAAACAGTGATTTTAAATTTACCTATTTTTTTAACCCTATTAAGAATATTCGCAATTCCTCTGGTTGTGCTATTTTTTTATCTGGATATGCCGCTCACATCCTCCACCATTTTTGGTTTGGCTGGGCTAACAGATTTAGCAGATGGTTATTTGGCGCGTAAATACAATCAGGAATCCCGCTTTGGCGCATTTCTTGATCCTGTCGCTGATAAGCTATTAGTAGCGGTTGCCTTATTGTTGATAGTAGAGCGTGAAAGTATGTTTTGGATTACCTTTGCGTCGATCATAATTATCTCGCGTGAAATCACTATTTCAGCATTGCGTGAATGGATGGCAGAAACAGGGCAACGTAGCAAGGTTGCTGTTGCCTATATCGGAAAAGTAAAAGCAGTTTCACAAATTCTTGCGCTTATTTTCTTGCTTTACAATCAAGATCTATGGGGCTTGCCACTCAGAGAAGTTGGCTTAGTACTTTTAGTCATTGCCACAGTCTTGACAGTTATCTCAATGATTCAATACTTGCGCGGTGCTTTTAGCGAGTGATGACACAGTATTAAGAGTAGCTATGTAACCCATCCCCCC